>Ga0256404_1000292_pt1 | contig 129792 bp, 100 predicted proteins | sample RumenRJG_01DNA_FD_185990 | JGI IMG/M metagenome (GOLD analysis project Ga0256404, IMG submission 185990) | Bovine rumen microbial communities from Lethbridge, Alberta, Canada - RJG_01 | ecosystem: Host-associated > Mammals > Digestive system > Stomach > Rumen | place: Canada: Alberta... | reverse complement strand
CAGCGCGAAAAAAACAACACCTACACAAAAACCCAGGGCGATGCCCTGGGCTGTTAGCTGCTGCCCCTTTGGGGCGTCGCTGGGTGTTCGTTGTTGTTCGGGCAGACACGGGGGTCTGCCCCTACGGCTGGATGTCGACAACGCTGGGCGCATGGCTTCCACCCTTTTGGGGGGATTAGAGGGGGGCTCCATACCGCCAGTGGTAGTAGTCTGCAGCATCACGGAAGCCGTGCCTTTCCCACTCGTCGTCGGTGGCATCGCGTATCTGCTCCAGCAGGTTGGAGAGCAGGTCGCTCATCGTGATGTGGGCATACAGATACTCCAAGACGGCCTGTTCCAAGCTGTCGTAGTACTTCCAGCGGCCAGCCTTGCCTTTGCCGCCGGTGATATCCACTTCCAGCGTGTTTTCTCCGTTGTGCGGCCAGCTGGCCCACACCTGCACATGGTACTCCTTGCCGCCATATTTATACTTGATGCAGGCGGTACATGAGTTGCTTCTCGAGTCTCTATCATCGTCGTAGTCCCACTCGAACGAATCGTTGAGTTCGTAGATGGCATCGGTGAGACGTTCGCCGATGTCTGTGATGAGTTCTTTACGATTTAATTTCGATATCATAGCAATCTCTCATTAGTTCTACAAAAAAATCTTGGTCCATCATTTTCCAGCAGAGTGTATTCCTCAAATCTTTGCCCGAAATATCCTTTTCAAGATATTGTTTTACGGCATGCTCTACGGAGTCATAGCGCTTCCACTCGGATGTCCACCAGTTTTTTTTGCCTGTGATTCTCACGGTGGCAAAGATGTCGCCACTTGGCGCAATATCAACAATCGCATAGATCAGGTAATTTGTAGAGCCAATTACCAAATCTATCGTGGCTCTTAAGTCTACTGTCTTGAAGCCATATTTACTTGAATAAGAAATCTTGAAGCCTCTGCCCATGTCATAGATTTCATCTCGAAGGCAATAGGCGATTTCAGAAATGATCTTTTTTCGGTTCATGTTGTTACTTATTATAAAAGTTACCTTCCAGCACATCAAGAAAGTGCTTTTCGTTCACAATCCAGTCGAACGTGGCGATGAACCTTGCGTTCTTGCCGCGTCCGTTCAAGAAAGGCGAGAGCATTGCCTTTCGGCAAGCCAAGAAAAGATTGTCCTTGCCATAGGTTTTGCAAATCTTTCTCGCCAGCTCAATTCGATTCCTTGTCATGTGTTTCATTGGCTTGATGTCGCTTGCGGTATCTTTAACCAATTCATTCCACCACGGCAGGAATTTCTTTTTCATTAATATTGAAAAATCATCCTCCTCATCCTCCTCCTCTTCGATGTTAGCGGCGACGCTAACGGTAGAGGAAGAGGAGGAAGAATTTATTCTTCCGAAATCTTCCAGGTTGTTATTGTTGTTGTTATTGTTGTTGTTATTGTTGTTGTTATTGTTGTTGTTATTGTTGTTGTTATTGTTTTGCATCCCACGGCATGCCGCGGCATCTTGCTCCTTTACAGCCCATCTTTTCATTGCTTTTTGTCGGTTCATCTCGCATTTTTGTTGATATTTTTTATCATCAATGCGCACTTGGTTCTGCAGCACTTTGAACAATGGCAAGAGGTCGGTGGGCACCAGCAGCTCTTCCTTTCTCTCGTCGCCCGTCTCATCGAGCATCCAATGCACGATGTGGCGGATGAGGCAGCCCAGCTTCTCATCGCTCAGATATTCAAGGCCCGGCCATTGGTCGAGATGCAGGATGAAGCACTTACCGCTTTCAATAGTTTTCATCGTTGTTTCGAAGGAAAAGGTTTGTGTTTGCTTCCACCCATGCCGAGTGCAGGGTGTAGTGAAGTACGTTAACGAGATGCACGATTTCGCGATACATCGGCACGGAGATGTGGCGAGGGCGATAGCCGTGATAGCGGCATTTACTTATTATATGCTTATGCACAGTGCCACCCATTGCTCGATTGCATGCCATCGAACTCTTGAAGAGCCACTGCAGGTGGCCGCGCTCGTCGAGCAGGGCAACAGGCTTCACTTCAAGCAATAGCACGTCGTGAGCGTGCTGATGGTTCTCGCTGGCGGTCACCCATTCCAGGTTCTCTGCTCGGTTGTCGGTCTTCACGCCGTTTTTGTGGTTCACCTCCAGCCCTTCTCGCCAGCCTTCCACAAAGGCAGTGGCAACGAGTTTATGGACTAAACAAGTTTTTCTTTGCCCTTTGTAGTGAAGGTCAACATGCAGATAGCCACAACAATGCTTCCTTGGTCGGAGCACCTTGTCCGTGTGCGCATTGCGCACACGGCCTTGGTTGCTCACTTCGTATCGGGTATACGGCACTTCACACTTGTGCCAGATTTCATTTGTCATTCGAAAAATTAATAATTTAAAATTGATAATTAATAATTATGATTTGCTTTGCCGGTTGTGTCGCTGCAAACTGTAGGGGCAGACCCCCGTGTCTGCCCGAACAACGGACACATATTCCCATAAATAGCGGGCAGACACGGGGGTCTGCCCCTACGGTTGGGTGTCGACAACGCTGGCGCGCGACTCCCCTCCCTTTACGGGAGGGGTTGGGGGGTGGGTCTTTCGTAGATGTAATCGGCCAGCTGCTGGCAGCATTCAACAATGAATTGAGCCGCCTTGCCTAAGGATGCGAAGTTGCCTTTGTCGTCCAGCTCGAAATCTAGAAACTCGGTAATCAAATAGATTACCTTGGGCTTATCGACCGTGTAATAAAGTGCAAATTGCACAGTGTCGATGCCCTGAAGGGTGGTGATTTCATAAACGCTGTAGTCGAAGCCCAGCCTACGCATGCATCTGCCGATGCGCATGCAGAGGAAAGGCAGGCTCTCCCACTTGCAGTTCTCCGTACGCTTCGCCCAGCGCAGTGCAAGAGAGCGTACCTTATTAATATCGTTAATAGTGATGTTTGTATTCATTGTGTTCTGAGGTTTTAATTTTTGAATGGGTTTTTGTTTGCAATTCGCTCAAGTTCGTCGAAGAACTTGTTGAGTGTTTCAGAGAGTCGTGCCTTGTGCTCTTCTGCGCTGTAGCGGTCCCAGAAGATATAGATCACGCTGGCATCAGGATCGAGTTTCAATTTGTCGGATGGCTTGTTGTAGCCCAAGTGCAGCGAGAGGTCTTCGAAGCTGTGGTCCATAGACCACACCGTGCGAACACAGGAGTTGAGCCCGAAGACGTGCACCACGCTAGCAATGTCGTTGATGAGTTCCATCTGCTTCGAGCGATACTCGAGATAGTTGCTCTTGGCAATCATCGCCAGCGCGCTACGGCGCATCTGGGCGATGTTTTCTTTGGTTAATATTCTTGCTTTCACTTGAAATAATTGTTTTTAATCGGAAAAGTTTTCTCCACAGATTCCACAGATTTACGCAGATTTTTTTCTTCAACATTAATTATCATGAATTGAACATGAATTTTTCATTAATTAATTTTGAATGATTTTTAATTAGATTTTTGAAAGATTTTGAGCGTAGCGACCCATTGCCCGTTGTAGGGACGGGGTTTAATCCCCGTCCGCAAGCTGTCATGTGCCTTGCTGATGGGCAATAAAGCCCATCCCTACAAACTGGGTGTAATGCTCTTAACCGTTCTCAACCGTTCTTAACCGTTCTCAACTTCTGCCCTAGGGCAGGACATAGCTGGTTACATGCTGCAGGCGGACGGTGCGCCAGCCGCAAACAGTGAAATCATAGTAGTTCACGTAGCCTGCAGGGCGCACGGGAGCACCTACGCCCTTTGGCAGAAAGTCAGTGGGAACGAGGTCGAGGCACGTGGTGCCGACGGCCTTGCGCAGCTTGCCGTTCTTCTTTCGGTAGTAGAACGTCACGATTTCGGTGGCAAGCAGCAGGCGAAACTCCTCCTGCCACTTCTGAATTGATGTTGCTTTCTTCATGGCTGCGTGATGATTGAGAAAAACACGATGTATAAAAAGGTCACAGAGATCGCTCCGATGGTGAACAACCACCACCATTGCTCGAGGTTCTTCGGCTTCGGGAATGTCCAGCGAAGCCACGGGTTCTTTATTCTTTCTTTCATTTCGGTTTCTTTAAATAATAAATAATGTTAGTTCACTCACAGCAAATTGGCCAATTGCTTTGTGCAAGGGTGGCGCTAGGAGAAAAACAGATCCGACATCCTGACCGGTCAAACGGAATCGAATTGTCATCGCCGTTGCATCCTCATTGCACCGGCAAAGTTATTCATATTCCATCTAACTCGTTTCTTTTTTCTCGAAGTTAGATAGACGCTGGAAATCGTCAGTTTTTGGACGTTTATGGGTGATTTTGTCTATTAGGAACCCAAAAACGGGTCTTAATAGACATTTTGGGTGTCGTTTATCCAAAAGAAATGGACGTTTTACCCCCTGCAGCGTCCATTAAGCACAAAAAAAATAGACGTTCACGGCTTGTGAGCGTCTATTAAAACTTGATAGGAAAACAGGAAAATCAGTGCCTGTTCATGCGATTTTCGAAATCAGCGGCGAGTTTTCGTATCATGCCGCCATTCTTGGCAGCCTCCGGGTCCACCTTCTTATAGCTGTCGAAGCGCGCCCAGACACTCTTCTTCTGCGGCAGCTCGTAACTGCCCTTGTAGGCGGCGGCAAAATAATTATACCCCTTGCCGATGCCAAGCCCCGTCCAGCACACGAACTCCGTAATAGCCGTGGTGTCCATCTTATTGCCGCGACCCTTTTCGGCCAGGGTGTCGAAGCTCGCCACGATGTCCTTCGCCATTCTGCCTTTCTCGTGGTCGTCGGCGAAGTAGAGCGACTCCACATCGTCGAGTCCGAAGGCAGCACCCGTCTCCACGGCGCGCGAAGTGGCATAGCGCGTGATGCTCTCAATGTCGTACTTGTGGAAGCCCTCCTGTGCAAACGCCTTCAGCGAACCCGTCTTCTTGCTTTGCCTGAGCAGTTCGTTCTGGCCGGCCGTGTCCTTCGACAGCATGCCGATGACATCCTTCATGTCGCTGACGATGCTCTTGCACTGCTCGTTGAGCAGCTGCAGGCAGAGCTCGGCGTCGTTGCTGATGGTCGCCTCCTTCGTCAGCTCCTGGTGGCAGATGAGCAGCACCGCCACCACGTTCGTGAAGTAGGCACCCATCTCGGCGTAGAGCGTCGACACGCTGTCGGGATACGAGTCCAGCCCGTACATGTCGCGGCCGCATTCGGCATAGGCCAGCGTGGAGTGTACGAACACCGATGCGCGATAGTCCCTGTCGGGCACGTTCTTCCTGCAGATCGGCGTGAACCGCTTGTAGATGATCTTCGTGCCCTTCAGCGTGCTGCGTATCTTCCGGAACAGCTTCTCGGAATCGCGGAAGCAGTTGTTGTCGTCGGTCGCCCACAGCTTGTTGTACGTAAGCGCAATTTCCGACAGCCGCAGCAGTTCGCGGCGCGTCATGTTCAGTCGCTCACGCACAATGCAAATCAGCTGCTGAACCTTGCTTTCAGAGAAGTTCCGTCTTTGAACACCTGCAATAAATCTCACATCGCCATCCTTCTCGTAGTTCTTGATAACATCGAGAATCTGCAGAATACCCTCTTTCGATTTCTCTATCTCTGTCCAATGTATCATTGTCGTTAGGTTTTAAGAATTAGGTAGTTAAACATATTTTTTATAACTGATATCTGCCTGCAAAGGTACGATTAAGCGAGGACAATACCAAAAAGAAACTCGTTTTTTTTTGAATTGTCGAGCGAAAGTATCCATTCCCGACGTTCCGTCGCCTACCCGTTGCCTTTCGACGAACGTCAATGATACTAGAATTCAGATGAAGATGAAAAACGGAATGAAGGAAAAAGGGATAAACTGTTAAAAACGTGAAAAGGCTTGCAGGAGAGGCTGAAAAGAGCTATCTTTGCCATCGAAATATTATGAAACGTTAGCTCATGAAAGAGCCCATATTTATCAGCAGAAAATAATGGGGAAAATAGTTGGTGACTTAAAAGTTCGGTGTTTTATATCAACTGTCGCTCTTGTATTTTTCTTGGGGTCTGCCTATGCGCAACCCAAGAAAAGCTTGTTGTACAACTATTTGGACAATATCAACAGCTTTAACCAATTGCTTCCGCAGGAAAAGGTGTATCTGCATTTCGACAACACCGGATATTTCATGGGCGAAACCATTTGGTTCAAGGCCTATGTGCTGCGAGATGATGTAGGTGGACTGACGGATATGAGTAAGATTCTTTATGTTGAGCTGGTTTCGCCAAATGGTGAAATACAGGATCGGCAAACGTTAGCGGTGAACGAAGGGACTTCTTCGGGATGCATACATCTAGACAAACTGCTTATGAGCGGATATTATGAGGTACGCGCCTATACACGATATATGACAAACTGGGGGAAAGAACATGTCTTTAGCAGGGTCTTTCCAATATTTGAAAAGCCTTCGGCTCTGGGAGACCTTTCATGCCTGATTGAAAACACTCGCCATAAAAGGCGACTCCCGGATTATCGTGAGGCAGAAGAATCGAAGGCTGCCTGTCAAGTGAATTTTTATCCGGAGGGCGGCCATTTGATAGCAGGAAAGGAGAACCGGCTGGCATTCTTGGTGACAGGAAGCGAGGGAGCGATGCCTCACCAAAAATGCGCGTTGCTTTCAGGAAGGGACACTTTAAAGATAGTCACTACTGACCAGTTCGGGAGGGGAATATTCACGATTACCCCTTCTAGAGATACGAACAGTCTTGTCGTTCTGAAAAAGGGGAGATCTGACCCCATGTTTCCCTTACCACAGGCAGAGGAAGCGGGATGTGTCATGAGAGTGAATGCTCTGGGAGACCATTTTGTAATGATGGAATTAGAGGCTACTCAAGAATACATGGGCAGGCGGTTGGCGCTGGTCATTTTGCACAGGGGCAACCTTATGGTCGTGGATACAATAACTGTCGGGCAAACTGCTGTAGCACGCAAAATTGCGAGAACCGATTTGGGAGAAGGCGTGAATGAGTTTGTCATAATAGACAGCGAAGGCAGCATTCTTTCTGACAGGATGGTGTTTTGCTATCCCCAGAAGGACACGCCGCCGTTTACTGCTAAGATATTGATGACGCATCAAGGAGGCGACAGGCGCAGGAAAGCAGTTTTCAAGACTCTTCCCCATCTTAAGTTCTCGGTTTCGATACGCGACTATGACAAAGATGTGAACGGAGCCTATGGCAGCATTTGCAGCTGGCTTCTGCTATCATCAGACCTGAAAGGCTATATAGCTAATCCCGATTATTACCTGGAATCCGATGACAGGGAGCATCGTCTGGCAGCAGATCTTCTAATGCTCGTTCAGGGATGGAGACGATATGATATGAGTGTCATGCTGGGCAGGAAAAAATTCTATTATGAACAGCCAATAGAAAAAAGTCTAAGCTTGCATGGACGTATTCATGGCAGAAAATCGGACGCCGCAGTGGAAAGCAAAACGGTCGCAATTACTATGTATGACAAGTCTGGACAAGTGGTCGAGGGGAAGTGTGAAACTGACTCGCTTGGTTATTTTGCATTTCAAATGCCAGAAATATATGGGGAATGGACGATGTTCATCAATATGCAGGAAAAGAAAGACAATAAAAAATACTTTGTAAGTTTGGATAGAAACTTTTCGCCTGAATGCCGTTACTTACAGCCAGAAGAGGTATCTCCACAACTAGGAATGCCTCTGGTGATTACTGCGGAAACGGCAGTTGACAACACGGTTGTCACATATGGAAGAATGGACGAGAAGGCTCATCTGATTCCAACTGTGAATGTGAAAGCGAGGCATTTGTTCAAAGATGCCCGTAAGTACTGGGAGACTGAGAAGCGTGGTGCTTATGCTGCCAGCATCTATTATGACTGTGTGGCCGAAGCAGAGAAAATAGCTGATACAGGAGCTGAATTGCCTGGCATATTTGAGTGGCTGAAGACAAGAAACGAATACTTCTCCGGTTCAACATCGAGGATGTATGATACGAAAAACGGCAGTGGTGAGCGAGACGACAGTACACTAGTTGTAGACGAGTATGACCGCCGCCGCTGGGACCCGACTTTTGGCAAAGCAAAGAGTGGACGTGAAACCAGCAATGCTTTCAACATTGATCCATTAGGAAAATACTATGACCCGGAAATTTCTTATGGCCACTACTTGCTGTTGGAACGAGACGGGTTGTCTTATAAGAATCGGCCAATCGTATGGATCCTGGATAATGCGTTCTATTACGTTTCATATGTTCCAACTTCTTGTAAGATTTACGATATTCAATCCCTTCTTGCAACAACTTTTGAACTCATGCCGGAAAGTCTTAGTGACTTCAAGTCGGTATACATATCAGAGAATCAAGAGATATGGCACAGATACCTGCGGTTGCCAAAACTTGAGAGCATGGCTCCAGTGACGGTATTCTTATATGCGTTCCACTCGAAAGAAAAGAAAAAGGAGTATCTTCGGAAGACACACTATACGGGATTCCCTCCAATGGAAACGTTCGAGATGCCCGACTACAGTGTCTTGCCCAAAACGGATGATTTTCGCCGTACTCTATATTGGAATCCTGATGTAGAGACCGATAAAAACGGCGAGGCATCAGTGGAGTTCTACAACAACAATACGTGCCAGCGTTTTGTTATTTCGGCCGAAGGCATTTCAGATATGGGAGAACCCGTCGTTTGTAAGTGAATAAGGCATGATAAGATTCTTGTATGAAAAGTTCGTCAGTCCCGTCTGTCTTCTTTCATCGTTCCCTCTTCCCTAGAGATATAAAAGATGAAAAACGGAATGAAGGAAAAAGGGATAAACTGTTAAAAACGTGAAAAGGCTTGCAGGACAAGAAGGAAAATGCTAACTTTGCAGACGATAAACAATCATAGAACACCTTGATAGCATAGAAAGAAAATACAAATGAAAAGAGTCATTACAAAAATTGGAGATATTCTATGTGCGGAGATAGATGGAGATTTTAAATGCTATCTCCAGTTCGTTGCCGTTGATTTTACTCAGCTGAATAGTACCGTCATAAGAGTGTTTAAGAATCATTATCCGCTCGACAGTACTCCCACGATGGATGAGGTCGTTAAGGGGGAAGTAAATTTTTATGCACACGTAATGCTGAATAATGGCATTCGCGATGGTGTCTGGTATAAAGTTGGAAAACACAAAGATGTTGGTGACACAGACAATATCATGTTCAGAGAGCATCAAGATATAGATGTTGAGACATGGGAGAGGAAAGACATTTGGTATGTTTGGAAGATAAATCAGGAGGATATACGAGTAGGAGAATGTCTTCCAGAAGAATACAGAGAATTGTCATTGGGCAGTGTATTTCATTATGAACGAATAATAGAAAAAATAAAGACGGGTAAGTTCTATGGGGGAAGATCTAAGTATGAGTAGGGCAAATATGAAAAAACAATTGCTTCTCGCTGCGCTGATGCTGGTGGCATTGGGCAGCAACGCTTAGAGTCTCACCCCCAGCCCCTCTCCCAAGAGAGAGTAGCTTCTGCGGGGCGGTTGACGATACTACCCCCAGTAGGAATGGCAAAGTCAAGTTCGAGTCGACTAAATAGCGATATCATTCTACTCTCAAAACAATGATATGATGACGGGAGGGGCGCAGGCGCGCCTGCGTCCTTCCTTGATTCCCCACTTCCATAGAGATAAAAAAGATGAAAAACGGAATGAAGGAAAAAGGAAGAACATGTTAAAATCGTGAAAAGGCTTGCAGGACAAGAAGGAAAATGCTAACTTTGCAAATAATAAACAATTATATTAAATGATAAGTTCATAAAAAAATATGAAGATTATGATGAAAAAGAAGGCATTATTTGTATTATGGCTGATGCTCTCATTCTTCACAGGAATGAACGCCCAGTCTATACAAGAGCTGCGCGACTCGATGGCAGCAGGGAATCTGAATTGCCAAGTTCAATTAGCTATAGAATATATATATGGTGATAGCGTTCCTCAAAACTATGACGAGGCTCTACGCCTGATAAGGGATGCGGCAGAAAAGGGTAATAGCTCTGGAGAATTGTTGCTTGGCATCTGCTACAGCGAAGGAACTGGTGTTGAGAAAAACGAAAAGGAAGCATTTCGTTGGTTCCTCAGCTCTGCCGAAAAAGGGAATATCCGTGCGATGCAGCATGTCGCCCAAGCATACGAGTATGGAGACGGTGTGGCCCCAGACCTACAGCAGGCCATCAAATACTATCAACAGGCAGCAGACGCAGGTTATCCTATTGCACAGCTAAACATGGCAGTTTTTTATGAACATGGACGCGGATTGGAACGCGACATGCAAAAATCATTCGAGCTGATGCGGCAGGCTTCGTTGAAGGAAGAAGGGGCAAAGTTTCTGCTGGCAAAATATTATTTCAATGGTTGGGGTACAGAAAAGAACACAACTGAAGCTCTGAACATTCTAAAAAACTTGAAGGACGAACGCTACAAAAAGGAAACAGAACGCTTTGTCAATACCATTGAGCGTGGCGACACAATGAGTATCTATGAGTTCCAATTTCGTTGGATTCCTGATCTCTTGTGGAGTTATGAGAAGAAAGAAATAGAAGACAACATGTTGACAGACATCATGGAATGGCAATTGGAATTAGGTTCCATGTTTATTTGTCATTATGAGTGGGATTGGTCGAAGGTGTCTGCCAAGGTATATCATCAGGAAGACTCCGTTGATGTCATAGTCTACAGGATGCCCGAACCGACAAAACCTCCACATTGTTTGTATACGGCTTCTGTGATTGATCGTAAGAACAACAAAAGTAGATATTACACCTTAGAGAAGGCAGTTCTTTTGGGAAGCAAGCGCAAAACGCCTGATGGCTGGATGTTCTGCGGAGTAGACAAGGATATGAGCCATTTGAATTATGGGGTGTTCAGAAAAGAAGCAACAGAAGCAAACTTCTTAGCACAAGTGTTGGAATACTTCTCAAGTGATTATCAAGCAGACATTACAACGAAAATATCGAAAAAGGAGTAGCAATTACATTGTAGAAGTCTCCCAAGAACGAGCTCGACGAAGTCAAGGTCGTGATGAAATGATCAATAGATAGTAACAACCAAGTGAAGATAAAACCTTTTAATGAAGAGAAAAATGAGTCCATAAGAAGAAAATAATATGAAAAGGAAACATTTTATCATCGTTATATCGGCTTTAAGTCTGGGAATCTATGTATTATCTTTTTTCTTTGATTCCTTCATGGACAATGTAGAATGGCATTATCCCGGTTGGTATTGTGCCACTTTTGGTGCGATAGGCTCTATCTTGGCGTTCCTTGAACTTGCTTTATATCAAGAGACCATCCACTCCTGGCAATTGATATGGCTCGCCAATCCTCTTTACATATATGCATTGACTTCATTCTATAGAGGAAAGAAACCCATAAAAAGTGTATTAGCTGCATTTTTGTTTTCATTGCTCTTTATTGAATGTCATGGTAGTTTGATGTTAGGCATAGGCCCAGACTTCGAAAGATTCGTTGCAGAAAAAATGCATGGTTATTATCTATGGCACCTAAGTATGCTGATTTTGTGCATAGGTTTGTTATTCCTTTATATGTTAGATTACTTACATTATTTTTCAGAAGAATAATAGGGTAGTATTGTTTCATTTTCAATTCAAATACCGTATGGAAAAGTATATAGCATTCATATCTCTATTGCTCCCTCAGCTGTTACTTGCTCAGACTGGGGGTGCAGGCGTGCCTGCGTCCTTCCTTGATTCTTTTTTCCTTCCGTTCGTCTATCCCGTCTGTCTTACTGGGGCTTAAAGGGCTTAAAGTGGAGATTTAGAGCCCCTTGATAAGGGGCGGCTATCGCTCGGCGACGTAGGAGACGCTTTCAGAGCGAAGCGGGGAAAGAATGCAGGGTTATGAGGGAGAAAAGGGCTTAAAGGGGAGAAAAGGGACAAATGCTTTGTACTATTATGGAATGAGAGAAGCAACAAATCATCCGTTCGTCTGTCCTGTCTGTCTTCTTTCCCGTCCGTTTGTCAAATTAATTCACAGATTGTCCGTCGTCACATTTCGGTTTGCATTTAGTTGATAATGTGTTAACAAAATGCAAACGAAAACAAATAAAAGTGAAAAACTCGAAAGGTTCTTTAACAAATGCCTTATGTCCGTTAACGCATTTTTACTATTAGGACTCTTTTTAGTGACGTGTAATCGGCGTAATCTGCGGTTAATGTTTCTCACGCAGAGCAGCAGAGTTTATCAGAGAAAATTGTAGGCAGTAAAGAGAGCGCAAAGCAGCGGAGCTGCCAGATAAAGCGCTGAAGCGTGTGTAAAGCCCTGCGGGCGGGTAGGCAGCGGAGCTGCGTGTAAAGCGACTGTCGTCGCGTGTAAAGCCCTGTGGGCGGGTAAGGCGCTAAAGCGCGTGTAAGGATATCCCTGCATCATAGCCGCCCCTTATCAGGGGGCTCTAAAGGTCTTCACCACCGAGGCAAGGATGCTGATGGTGATGGTGCCGAAGATGATGAGGAGGCTGAGGCCGGTAGAGATTTCTATGTGCGGCACATAGGGTAGGTGGCAATGCAGCAGGAGCTTGATGCCGACGAAGATGAGTACGACGCCGAGTCCGTACTTCAGATAGACGAAATATTTCGCGATGGCGGCGAGGGCGAAATAGAGTGCACGCAGGCCGAGGATGGCGAAGATGTTAGAGGTAAGCACGATGAACGGATCTTGTGTCACCGAGAACACGGCCGGGATGGAGTCAACGGCGAAGGCGATGTCGCTGGTCTCGATGACAAGAAGTGCGACGAAGAGGGGAGTGGCTTTTAATTGATAATTGACAGTTGACAATTGATAGTTCTTTCCCCGCTGTTGCTCTGAATGCGGCGAAGCCGAGTGGTGATTTGCATTGTCCTTTGCCTCTCTGATGAAAAACTTCCCACCATGCATGCGGTCGGTGACGGGGAAGAAGCGGCGGAACAGCCGTACGAAGATATTACGCGAGGGGTCGGGCTGTGCTTCCTCGTCGTGGGTGAACATCTTTGCACCGCTATAGAGGAGGAACACGCCGAAGATGGCGAGTACCCACTCGAAGCGCGTGACGACGGCAGCACCGAGGAAGATGAAGATGCTGCGCAGGACGAGGGCTCCGATGATTCCCCAGAACAACACCTCGTGCTGGTACTTGCGTTCTACGCCGAAGAACGTGAACAGCATGAGGAACACGAAGAGGTTGTCGACGGAGAGCGACTTCTCGATGAGGTAGCCGGAGAGGAACTCCAGCGCCTTCTGGTGCGGGTCGATGGGGTAGAAGAAGTAGATGCCTGCGCAGAACAGCAGCGACACGACAATCCAGACGACGGTCATGTGCAAGGCTTCGCTGATGCTCACCTCGTGCTGTCCCTTGCGCCCGAACGACTTCAGGTCGATGGCGAGCATGAGGAGCACCAGTGCGTAGAAAAGTATCCAGCCCCAAAGGGGTATCAGTTCTGAATGCATAAGTCACAAGTTTAGAGCAGCGGAGCTGCGTTCAAAGCGCTAAAGCGCGTGTAAAGCCCTGCGGGCGTGTAAGGAGCCTGCGGCTCGTGTAAGGCTGCTTCGCAGCGGGTAAGGCCCTGCGGGCGGGTAAAGCGCCTGCGGCGCGGGTAAAGCTGCTTCGCAGCGTGTAAGGCGCCTGCGGCGGGTAAGGCAGCGGAGCTGCGGGTAAGGCAGCAGAGCTGCGGGTAAAGCTGCTTCGCAGCGTGTAAGGCCCTGCGGGGTTGCACGCGCTAGCGCGGTTTGCTCTGCAAAGGTACAATAAATTCCTCAACCTGCAAAGGAATCATTATTACAATCGTGTTACGATGGTGTTTTTTTAGGGTATGTGATGGGCAATGGCACAAGGATGCCCAGCAGTAAGCCCCCAAAGGGGTCGCACTATGCGTAACCGCAGGTCTTAACCTGCGGTGGTAAGACATCCACATGGCTACGACCCCAAGGGGGTCGCACATCAAGAATAACGGTGTTATTGTGCGACATCTTCGAAGTCGTCTCCTGCATGCTTACCCATTCCGCAGGTCAAGACCTGCGGTTACCATAGTGCGACCTCTTCGAGGTCCTTTTGAACGCGCCGCAGGCGCTTTTGAACCGCTGCGAAGCAGCATTGAACCACTTGAACCGCTGCTTCGCAGCTTTTGAACCTTGAACCTTGAACGCTGCGTAGCAGCATTTGAACTTTGAACGGCTCCGCAGGCGCTTATTCGCTGTCGTTGATGACTTGGAAGTTGAAGCCGTCGAAGTCGGCATAGCCGCCAGTGCGCTGGGTGGTATAGCAGAACAGGGCGTAGCGGGTGCCCATGAAGAGGCGCTGCCAGTCGAAGCGCATCTGGTAGTCGGCAATCTTCGTCCATTCCGAGCCGTCGAGGCTATAGTAGAGCTGTGCCTTGTCGTTGCGTGGATGGAAGTCGCCGTCGATGCGCAGGTGGACCACCGGCTTGGAAAGGCTGATGCGCTGCACGACCGTCTCGTCGACTTTCTCCACCTCCTTGATTCTACGTCCAAGGGAGACCACCTGCTCGCTCATCTCCAGGAAAAACTTGCCCTTCTCGCGTTTCACCGTTAACACACCACTATGGCCGTTGAAGGCTGCAAAGCCCGCGCAGTCGCCATTCTTCAAATGAGAGGCGTCGAGGGTTACCGTTGCCGAACACTTCGGGCCCATCATTCGCTGCGTGAGTGTGTTGGGAGCGAGGTAGAGGTTGTCGACCACGCGACAGGTCTTCAGTCGGAGCCAACCCTTGCGGTCGGAGAGCGACCAAGCGCTGTTCACGGGGTTGTGGTTCCACTGCCATTCTGGGGCCAACTTGTCGTTGGAAAAATCATCGGAGGTTGAGACGTTGAGACGTTGAGATGTTGAGTTGAGAGGTTTAGATGTTGAGGTCAAAGGGCGCATGTGGATGGGAATCTGACCATCCTCGTCGCCCAGCATCGGCCAGCCGTCGATCCAGCGACAGGGCATGAGCAGCGGCACACGGCCTACGGCTCCACGGTCCTGGAAGATGACGCCATACCAGTCGCCCCACTGCGTGTCGACGATGGTGCCTTGTCCTGTGTAGCCGAATCCGCCGTAGGGAGCCTCGAGGATGACTTGCTTCTCGTAGGGGCCTGCGGGGTTGTCGGCGCGGTAGCACACCTCGCGGCGATGGCGTCCGGGTGCATACACCTGCGAAATCATCAGCAGATAGTAGCGACCCATGTGCTTCACCACTCGCGACCCTTCGAGCAGTCCCGTCTCGTCGGCCTCGCGCTGGAAGATCTGCCGGTGCGAGTTAGGCACCACACCCTGCAGGTCGGCCGTCAGCTCTACCTGTTCGCCCGTACCATAATATACATAGACGCGGCCGTCGTCGTCGAAGAGCAGCGATGCATCGTGGAAGTGCGGCAGTCGCGAGACGAGCGTCCAAGGTCCTTCCGCCTTCTCGGCCGAGTAGATGTATGTGCGTCCCATATCACCTCCCTCGTTGGGTACGAAGAGCACATAGAAGCGACCGTTGTGGTACTTCAGCGATGTGGCCCACTGACCGCGTCCGTAGACGGTGCCTTCGAGCAGGCCGTAGCGCGGTGAGTCGTCGAGCGTCTCGCAGACGTAGCTGGCAATCTCCCAGTTGATAAGGTCTTTCGACTTCATGATGGGCACTGCCGGCATCATGTGCATGGTGGTGGAAACTAGGTAGAACGTGTCGTCGACGCGAATCACGTCGGGATCGGGCAGGTCGGCCCAGATCATCGGATTGTCGGCGGCTTGCGCCGTGCAGCAGCAGAGCAGCAGCCACAGTTTGAGCAGTTGTCTTTTCATCATAGTTATTGCAGTGTTATCTCCATGCGTTGCAGATGGCTGTCCTCAGAGCTGTTGCCATAGAGCAGCTCGTAGCGGCCAGCCTTCGTCAGCATGGTGTTGGTTTCGGTATCAAAGAATTCAAACGACGAGGGGTTGAGCTTCAGCGTGGCGGAGGCGGTCTGACCGGCCTTCACGTCGACGCGCTGGAAGGCACGCAGCGACTTCAGCGGACCATCGGCATCCTGCAGGTTGCGTATGTAGAGCTGCACAATCTCCGTGCCGTCGCGATGTCCTGTGTTACGCACCGGAACGCTCAGCGTGAGCGCTCCCGACTCGGTGCTGATGCTTCCATTAAGAGAGGCCTTGCCCAGTTCGAACGTGGTGTAGCTCAGACCATAGCCGAAGGCGAACAGCGGGTCGGAGAAGTAGCGGTAGGTGCGGCCCTTCATTGAGTAGTCCTCGTAGTCGGGCAGCTGGGCGTCGCTGCGATAGAACGTCACCGGCAGCTTTCCCGATGGGTTGACATTGCCGAACAACACGTCAGCCACAGCCGTTCCACCTTCCTGACCGGCATACCATGCTTGCACGATGGCGTCGCACGTCTCGGTCTCAGGGGTCAGGGCGATGGCCGAACCCGAACAGCACACGAACACCACTTTCTTGCCTGCCTCATGGAGGGCGCGCAGAAAGTCGCGCTGCACACGCGGCAGCTCGATGCTCGTGCGGTCGCCTCCCTTGAAGCCCTCTATCTGCACGGGCATCTCCTCACCTTCTAGGGCGGGCGAGATGCCACCCACGAACACCACCGTCTCTATGCCCTTCAGCTGGGAGATGAGCGACTGGTAGTCGATGGGCAGCTCTTTGGCTACATCGATTTTCATGTTGGCACCCCATGTCTTCACAAACTTGTAGAGCACCTCGATGCGATAGCTGCGACCCTTCTCGGCCTGGATGGCTGTGCGGGAAGGCGTGGAGCGCCAGCTGTGTATCTGCTGCTTGCGCTCGCCGTTGACATACACCTCGTAGTGGCCCGTGGCTTCAACGTTGACGACATACTCTCCCGACTCCTTCGGCGTGAACACGGTTTCGTACTTGGCTGAGAAATCCTCGAGGTTCACGCCCGGTGCAAACTGGTGCATGCCGGCTGTGGTGACGGCCACGGGCGTGGTGTAGAGTTGTGTGGTGACGGGGCGCCCTTCCATCTCGGTGTTGTTCCAGAACGTGCCGCGCAGTCCGCGCTTGCCGTCGATGCTGCATTGCGAACCCATCAGGCAATCCATCACCATCGTGTTCGTCAGGTCGCAGCCCGGCAGGTAGAGCAGTTTCTTCTGCTGCTTGCGGATGCCGTCGAGAATGGTGATGGTGTGGTTCGGTGTGCCGTTGTAGTTGCCCCACATCATCGGAGCATTGTCGGCATTCGGGCCAATCACCGCAATCTTTCCGCTGTTCTTCTTCAGCGGTAGCACGTTGTTATTGTTCTGCAGGAGAACGATGGTCTGGCGAGCCATGTCGAGCGACTTCTGTGCACTCTCCTTGGTCGACATCGCCGAATAGGGAATCTTCGACCACTCCACGAGACTCGGGTCGTCCATCTCGCCCAGGTCGAAGCGACCCTCCAGCAGTCGGACGACGTGCTTGTCGACCTCAGCCTCGCTGATGAGTCCGCGCCTGACGGCCTCGGGGATGCTGCGATAAGCGTAGCCGTAGCCACATTCCACATCGGTGCCGGCGAGGGTAGCCTTCGCAGAGGCGGTGACGGGCGACGAGGAACTCTTGTGCGACGAATAGAAATCGCTGATGGCTCCGCAGTCGCTCACCACGAGGTATTTAAATCCCCACTCGTCGCGCAGAATCTGTTGCAGCAGACGTGTGCTGCCACAGCAAGGATCATCGTCGAGTCGCTGGTAGGCACACATCACCTCGCGCACCTTTGCATCCTGCACCAGCGTCTTGAATGCAGGCATGTAGGTCTCCCAGAAGTCGCGCACCGGCACATCGGTGAGGTTGACGGTGTGGCGAGTGTATTCAGGTCCGCTGTGTACGGCATAGTGTTTGGCGCACGCCCAGAGCTTACGATACTTCGACGACTCCGGTCCCTGCAGTCCGCGCACCACCTGTGTGCCCATCACGGAGGTCAGATAGGGGTCTTCGCCATAGGTTTCCTGGCCACGTCCCCAGCGAGGGTCGCGGAAGATGTTCACGTTCGGTGTCCATACGCTCAGGCTGTGGAACTTCTCGTCTTCGCCCTGCAGGTCGTGCATGCGGTGGTTGTACTGTGCACGAAACTCGGTGCTGGCCACGTCGAACACCCGATACACCATGTCTGGGTTCCACGATGCCGCCATTGCAACGGGTTCGGGAAACACCGTGACGTTTCCCATGTTGGCGGCGCCGTGAAGGGCTTCGCTCCACCAGAAGAATTTCTTGATGCCCAGTCGGGGAATGGCGGGACTCTCGTCGAGCATCAGCTGCGATTTCTCTTCGAGCGTCAGTCGCTGACAGAGGTCGACGGCTCGCTCATGTGCTGTGAGGTTTGGATTCTGATAGGGCAGCTGCTGTGCTGCAGCGCCGAGGCCGTACGTCAGTGCGCAGGCCAGCAGTAGTTTTCTTGCTTTCAGTAACATGATATATACTTTCTTGTTTGTTGATGACGGTTTGTGTTGACTAGTTTTCATCGTCTGCAAAGATACATACAATTCTCCACATGGGCTTTCTCTATCCTATCATTTTCTTTCCTTCATGTTCCAAACGAGGGGTTTTCAAGCTCCACTTTTTAGGGCATTAAGTGCTTAAAGGGGAGAAAAGGGCTTAAAGGGGCTTAAAGGGGAGAAAAGGGGAGAAAAGGGACGATAGCCCCGCCTTCTACGGTCGAAGATAAGATGCACCTCGGCATAAATCCCTGCATTCTTTCCCCGCTTCGCTCTGAAAGCTTCTCCTACGTCGCCGAGCGATAGCCGTCCCTTAACAAGGGACTCTAAATGTTCTGCGCTCGGTTTTCATTATCTCTGACCTTCGGTCGAAGAGAAGATGCACCTCGGCAAAAAAAATAAATGAATTTATTTTGTTCTGCGCTCGGTTTTCATTATCTTTGCATCGTAATCACAATTCCTGGAGAACATGAACATAGATCATATCAACGAAAAGCTATCACGGCAAGAGGGACTTTCGAAGACGCTCGGCATGGAATTCCTCTCTACTCCCGAGCCCGATACCTGCATGGCTCGTATGAAGGTGTGTGAGTGCAACCGGCAGCCGTTCGGCTTCCTCAGTGGGGGAGCAACGCTGGCGCTGGCCGAGAATCTGGCGGGTGTAGGCTCGCTGGCTTTGTGTCCCGGCAAGATTGGCGTGGGCATCAACGTCAGCGGTTCGCACATCAAGGCCGTGCTGGAGGGCGACACGGTGACGGCTCGTGCCCGTCTGCTGCATCGCGGCAAGACGCTCCACCAGTGGCACATCGAGATTAGCAACGAGGCAGGCGAACTCATCTCGTCGGTAGAGGTGACGAACTATATCATCCCTAAAGGAAAGTGAGGAAAGGCATGAACGCATTTGCTATTTATAAACTGCCTCACGACCGCATGGCTACGCTGATGATTCAGCGACAAAAGGGTGCTGTGACGTCAGTGGAGTTGTCGACGCTGAATGGTGAGTCGGGATTCCTGCTCTCGTCTTTCATGCTAACGACAGAAGAGCCCTGCATCCTGATTGCTCCCGACGAGTGCTACACGGTGCCCTTCGACCAGCTGAGCAATGCCGACTGGCAGCAGAGGTTGGAGCAGTTGGAGCCCTGCCTGCACGCGTGTGGAACTTCTCAGGACGAGGACGGGCGCGAGGCCTATCACAAAGCCTTCAGCCAATGCTACGAAGCACTCTGCGAGGGTAGGGTGGAAAAGGTGGTGCTGGCACGCACCAGTTTTGAACCCTTGTGCCGGCACACGCCCTATGAGATGTTCCTGCAGGCGTGCCGCGACTATCCCCGCATGTTTGTGGCTCTGGTGTCGACACCCGTTAGCGGCACTTGGCTCATGGCATCGCCCGAACTGTTGCTGGAGAACGAGCAGCAGAGCAGCAATCGTTGGCACACAATGGCTTTAGCGGGAACGATGCGCCTGGAGGGCGAACAACTGCAGTTCGACAATCCCCGTCAGGACGGCGTGCAGGACATTCGTTGGAGTCAGAAGAATATTCAGGAGCAGCGGCTGGTGGCAACCTATGTGAGGCAGTGTCTGCAAAGACTGGATGCAGAAGTAGAAGAGACAGGACCCTTCACGAAGCGTGCTGCTGATTTGGTTCACCTTTGCAGCGATTTCCATGCTGTCACCAATGGTACGAAGGCGGTGGGTGAGATTGTTGCCAGCTTGCATCCCACGCCTGCCGTCTGCGGCTTGCCGAAGTGGGAGGCCCGCGACCTGTTGTTGCAGAGCGAACCGGCCAGTCGCCATTTCTATAGCGGCTTCTGTGGACCACTCAACATCGATAGCCAGACTAAACTCTTCGTGTCGCTGCGCTGCATGGAAATAGGTTCCGACGGCTACCGCCTCTATGCAGGTGGCGGTCTGCTCAAAGACAGTGTGGAAGAGCAAGAATGGCAAGAAACCGAAGCCAAAATGCAGACGATGCGACGGCTTCTTTGAAGCCTTACGCGTTCAAAGCGCTAAAGCGCGTGTAAAGCACCTGCGGTGCGTGTAAAGCCTTCGGCGTGTAAGGCCCTTCGGTTTCACTTTGAACCTTGAACGCTGCGTAGCAGCTTTTGAACCGCGCCGCAGGCGCATTGAACCTTGAACTTTGAACCGCTGCGAAGCAGCATTGAACCACTTGAACCGCGCCGCAGGCGCATCGCTATGTATAGTAATAAAGATAATGTAAACATCCTGACAGCCCTGCTTGTGGCACACGGCATCCAACATGCTGTGGTGTGTCCGGGTAGTCGTAACGCACCCATCACACATAACCTCGTGGTGTGTCCAGACATCGACTGCTATAGCGTCACCGACGAGCGGTCGGCGGGCTTCTATGCCTTAGGACTGTCGTTGGCAACAAACAAGCCCGTTGCCGTATGTGTCACTTCTGGTACGGCATTGCTCAACCTCCTGCCGGCAGTCGCTGAGGCAGCTTATCAGCACGTGCCCATCATCATCGTTAGCGCCGACCGTCCACCGCAATGGATTGACCAGCTCGACGGTCAGACGCTGCCGCAAGGCGATGCGCTCGGACGCTTCGTCAAAAAGGCTGTGACGCTGCCCGAACCTCTTAGCGACGAAGAACACTGGTATTGCAACCGCCTCGTCAACGAAGCGCTGTTGGCCACGCGTCAGCAGGGCGGCGGTCCCGTGCACATCAACGTGCCTTTATCGGAGCCGCTCTACGAGTTCACGGTGAAGGCTTTGCCCGAGGAGCGTGCCATCTTCATGGCCTCTGCTCGCAACGACAAACGGCTTCTCCAAGAATGTGCTGGAAATTTGCTGATGTCGAAACGGCCGATGATTGTGGTCGGTCAGACCCTGAGAGACGATTTGCTGGCCGAAGACTTCGCAGGCTATCAGGACATTGTCGTCTTAAACGAGGCTCTGAGCATCGGTTGTGGTGCTTGCCACTTCGACGAGTTGCTCAGCAAGGGTCGTATTCCGTCATCGATGCTACCTGACTTCGTGCTCTATCTCGGTGGCGAACTCGTCAGCAAACGCATGAAGCAGTTCCTGCGACAGTTGCCCGACGATGTAAAAATCTGGTCCGTGAGCAAAGATGGAAGGGTGCGTGACACGTTTATGTCGATGCATGGCCTGATAGAAGGACATCTGGCTGATGTGCTGGCCGACCTTGCCGAGTTGACAAAGGGCTTGCAGCTGAGGAGGAGTCGTGACTTCTTTGAACAATGGGACGACGTGCTGGCTTGCGTCGATGAGGCGATAGACAGCTATGACCCCGATTACTCGCAGATGGCGGCAGTGAAGATGCTGGAGGCCGCGATGGAATTTGCCGACGAAGCTGTCACACATTACGGCAACAGCTCGGCTGTGCGGTTGGCGAATGTTTTTTCCTCTCATTTCGTCTATTGCAACCGAGGTGTGAACGGCATTGAAGGTACGCTGTCGACGGCAGCGGGCTTCTCGCTCTGTCACCCAGACAGCGTGTTCTGTGTGGTTGGCGACCTGAGCTTCTTCTACGATGCCAATGCCTTGTGGCCGCAGTGCCTAAAGGGCAACCTGCGTGTGCTGTTGCTGAACAACGGTGGGGGCGGCATCTTCGAGAAGTTTGAAGGACTGCGCGAGAGTCCTGCCCGCGACGCCTTTGTGATGGCCCGTCACCAGACTACTGCCGAGGGGCTTTGCCGGAGTTTCAACGTGGCTTATCGTGCCGCACACAACATGGAAGAACTGGAGGAAGGTATGGAGTGGCTGACCGAAACTGCTGATGGCAACCGGCCTCTCGTCCTCGAAGTCGTCACCGACTCGGCTGCCGATGCTCGTGTGCTTCGTGACTTCTATGCTCACATCGCAGAAACAAAATTTTAAGGAAACCATGTAAAATTTGATCCAGAAAATGTAGGGACGCGGCGTGCCGCGTTATTGGACTTAGCTTTTCCCCTACAATTACGCGACACGTCGCGTCCCTACATCATTGAAGGTCAAAAAGTATATCATTACCAAGTTTTAATGTAAGATAGATCATGAACAGAAACTGGAAAAAGATAGAGGGTGTCGACTTCAAGGAAATTCTCTTCGAGGAGTACAATCACATTGCGAAGATCACCATCAACCGTCCGCGTTTCCGCAACGCGTTCACTCCGCTGACGACGTGGGAGTTGTCGCAGGCATTCAACATCTGCCGCGACCGCCTCGACCTGCGTGTTGTCATCCTCACGGGTGCCTTGTCGGAAGTGCCTGAAGGCAAGCAGCTGGAAGACGTGAAACATGCCTTCTGCTCGGGTGGCGACATGCACGTGAAAGGTCATGGTGGCTACATCGACCAGCAGGGCGTGCCCCGACTGAGCGTGCTCGATGTGCAGATGCAGATTCGCCGACTGCCAAAGCCTGTCATCGCAATGGTGAACGGCTACGCCATCGGTGGTGGACATGTGCTGCATGTAGTTTGCGACCTGAGCATCGCCAGCGAGAATGCCATCTTTGGGCAGACAGGTCCGAAGGTCGGCTCGTTCGATGCTGGCTTCGGCTCGAGCTACTTGGCCCGCATCGTCGGTCAGAAGAAGGCACGCGAGATTTGGTTCCTCTGCCGACAGTACTCGGCACAGGAGGCGCTCCAGATGGGACTCGTCAACAAGGTCGTGCCGCTCGCACAACTCGAAGACGAGTGCGTCCTTTGGGCAGAGACCATGATGGAACGCTCACCGCTTGCCCTGCGCATGATCAAGGCCGGCCTCAATGCCGAACTCGACGGTCAGGCTGGCATCCAGGAACTTGCCGGCGATGCCACCATGCTCTACTACTGCCTCGACGAAGCACAGGAGGGCGGTCGTGCTTTCCTTGAGAAGCGCAAACCCGACTTCGACAAATATCCGCAATTCCCATAGGCAGCAGCAACCATGAAGCTTGATATTGAGGAGCGTGTGCTCCATTTCAAACAGCCGGCGGGAACGTCGCGTGGCGTGTATACCACTCGGCGCATCTGGCTCATCACAGCTACTGATGAGGCAGGCCGTGTGACGGGCGTTGGTGAGTGTGCACCGTTGCCGCAGTTGTCGTGCGACGACATTCCGAACTATGCGGAAGTGCTTCGCAGGTATTGTGACGAGGTGGAGCGCACAGGCGTAATTCCTTACGAGGCGCTGCGTCCCTATCCGTCGATGCTGTTTGGGTTGGAAAGTATCAAACCCGCCCCCTGCCCCCAAACACCCACCTCCAACCCCTCCCGAGGGGAGGGGGGCTTAAACACCCATGCTGTTGATGGAATTGCCTCCAATGCTAATCAAGCTCCCCTCCCCTCGGGAGGGGATGGGGGTGGGTGTCTGGGGGGTGGTTTTTTTATCCCTATCAACGGCCTTGTCTGGATGGGAACATTCGAGGAGATGCACCAGCGCATTGAGGAAAAGCTGGCGGCAGGATTCCATTGCGTGAAGCTGAAGATTGGTGCCATCGATTGGGATCGGGAGATTGCCCTGATTCGGTTCATTCGTGAACGCTACAACCGTGAGCAGATAGAGCTGCGCGTCGATGCCAATGGCGGATTCTCGGTCGATGAGGCCATGAGCAGACTGGAGGAACTGGCAAAGTACGACATTCATTCCATCGAACAGCCTATCCGCCAGCACCAGTGGGCGGAGATGGCGTCTCTCTGCCAGCATTCGCCGCTGCCGATAGCGCTTGACGAGGAACTCATCGGTGTCAACGACCCAGAAGAAAAAGTCCGTCTGCTCGACACGATTCGTCCGCAATACATCATTCTGAAACCGTCGCTGCATGGTGGCATGCGAGGTAGTGAGGAGTGGATACGGCTGGCACGCGAACGCGGCATCGGCTCGTGGATTACCTCTGCGTTGGAGAGCAACATCGGTCTCTATGCCATCGCACGATTTACAATGAAAATGTATGGGCCTGATATCACGATGCCGCAAGGACTGGGCACAGGACAGCTCTTCACTGACAACATCGAGTTGCCTGATGTAGAGATGAGAATAGAGCAGGGGAGGCTGGTGGTCGCTGCAAGCAGCGGAGCTGCGTTCAAAGCCCTTCGGGCGGGTAAGGCGCTAAAGCGCGGGTAAAGCACTTGTGGTGCGTGTAAAGCCCATTGGGCGTTTAAAGTTGCTGTGCAACGTTAAAAGGGAAATGACAAAGGAAGAATTTATTGAGGAGTGGAACAGCCCGTCGCCGTATGTGCGGGTGAAGACCAGTGGGTCGACGGGTGCACCGAAGGAGATGCTCGTAGAGAAACGACGCATGCTGGCTTCGGCACGCATGACGTGCGACTTCCTGGGATTGCAGCCTGGCGACACTGCTTTGCTCTGCATGTCGCTCGACTACATTGCCGGAAAGATGATGGTGGTGCGGGCGTTGGAACGCGGTCTGCGACTGGTCAGCGTGGAGCCGAGTGGACACCCGCTGAGCAGCAAGCCCACCTCTCCCCCCTCCCCAAGGGAGGGGAATTTTAATACCTTCCCAGCAGTAGAGGCTTATTCTACTCTCCTCCCTTGGGGAGGGGATGGGGGTGGGCTCTTCGCTGCAATGGTTCCCATGCAGGTATGGAACACGCTGCAAGTGCCGGAGGAGCGCGAACGGCTATGGAAGGTGCGCCATCTGCTCATTGGCGGAGGTGCCATCAATGAGCAACTCGCCGAGGCGTTGCAGGACTTCCCAGGTAACGCATGGAGTAGTTATGGTATGACTGAGACGCTCTCCCATATCGCCCTGCGCCGTCTGAATGGTCCCGATCGTTCTGAGTGGTATACGCCTCTGCCAGGTGTCAGCATTTCATTGAATGAGGAAGGATGCCTCGTCATCCGTGCTCCGCATCTCTGCGACGAAACACTCGTCACCCATGATTTGGCGGAGATGCAAAACTCTCAGCCCGATTCCCCCTTCCGCATTTTAGGTCGTCGCGACAACGTGGTTTGCTCGGGAGGCATCAAGATTCAGATGGAGGCCGTCGAAGAGAAGTTGCACCCACACCTCTCCTTTCCTTTCATGATTACCAAACGGCCCGATCCAAAATTCGGTGAAGTGGTGGCGATGCTTATTGAAGGGGCTACAATAGAACACTGCCGCGCCATCTGTCAGCGTGTCCTGCCGAAATATGAACAGCCGAAATTCTTCCTCGTTGTCGACCGTTTGCCACTTACCGAAACGGGTAAGCCAGCACGTGCCATCGCCCAACAAATGGTGGTGGGGTAGTGATAGCTTGTCAGGCCTTCGGTCGAGTCTTCTCTCGCTTAATCGCTGCCTTCACTTTTCACTTTTCGTTTTTCACTTTTCACTTCGCGCTTGCGCGGGGGCTGTTCTACAGGTTACACCTATTTAAATAAAAGCGCCTAAACTCCGACCATTTATAGTAAGGATAGCAATCGGTTGGCACGGGCAGACTGGCTTCCTTGCCATTGAGCAGACACTTCACTAAAACATCCTCGCCTTTTTTCTTGCTGCGATAGAAGATGAGCTGTATGTTGCAAGCCTTACACGTCTCCCAATTCTGATAGCAGTTCTTCACCTCGTAGGGATTCTCCGGATTGCGGTCGGCACCGTTGATGCCCATGAGGATATGGAGCGGTCCGAGGCAGTTGTCATGGCCGAAGCGCAGGTCGGCAATACGATCGCTACTGCCGTCGAGCACCGCATCAGCCTTGCGGATGATGTCCTGCAGAATAGGAATCATCACATATTGATCGGGGAACAGCCAAGCGTAGGAACCCAAGTTAGAACTCTCCCAGCGTGCCGCAATCTCCTCGTCGGTAATGATGTTTCCCATCATGCCTTCATGACCGATATTGGGCAGCGACGTGTAAAGGTTGATGAGGTTATCGCCGATGCGCTGCATGTTGCCAGGCAGTCCGTCGGTGCTGGTGAATGTACGGCTGACAACCTTCTCGCGCATGTTGTCGACTTCCTTGAACTGGTCACGATTCTTCTCAAAGCGTGGTCTGGGCTTGGGGACGTCGTGCTTCACAGGGTTTTGTCGGTCGCCAGGAACCACACCGTCAAGGGTGAAGCGCGACGACTGCTCACGAATTTCTATCTTCGGATTGCACTGCACCAGCTCTTGACAAAAACCCGACATGCTGAGCACACAACGACCCGACAGCGACGAGATGGCCAATACATTTCCGCCATTTTTGAACACTTCGGGGAAATTGTTATACATCACACGGGCAATGCGCTGATGCTGCTCCCAACCCAAGTCGCTCAACTCGCTGACACCTGTCGACAACTCATCCTTGGCAGTTTCGAACTTCCGATAGAATGCCTCGCCCTCGGCTGTGAGCTGCTGCCGTTGGTGGGCTATCGTCAGCAGACTATCCAACTCCCGATAGAGGAAGGCATTCCAATAGTAACGCGAGCCGTGGCGCCCGTAGTGGCTGATGTAGAATGGCTTGTAGCCGCGCGGGGCCTTCGTCAGTTTAGCGGTTGTGAACTCATACGGATAGTCCGTACCATAAGCTTTCCTCGGATCGGCCTTCAGCAGGTCTGCCGGTGAACTTTGTGCCCAAGCCGAAAGGACAAAGGCAACGCATGCGATAGCAGTCAGAATTCTTTTCTTCATATAGGTTTTTGTGTTTGATGATTCAATCGGTATCATTTCATTTGCAAAGATACGATTAAGTGAGCGAAAAACAAAATATTTTTTGATTTTTCCGAACCGAGATAACGACAGAAGGTCAGAGATAATGAAAACCGAGCGCAGAACATTTAGAGTCCCTTGTTAAGGGACGGCTATAATGCAGGGATTTATGCCGAGGTGCATCTTCTCTTCGACCGAAGGTCAGAGATATAATGAAAACAAAAAATCCCTGGCGTCATCCGACGACAGGGATTATTCTTTTGCTTTCTCTAAAATGGTATGCGGCTGTACCGCCAGCTGTGCTGCAAATACCTTCAACAGGCACGTGCGGCTATTAGCGGCGCAGACCCAGAGCCTTGATGAGAGCACGGTAGCGCTCGATGTCCTGTTCCTTCAGGTAGGCGAGCAGCTTACGGCGCTTACCAACGAGCATCGTCAGCGAGCGTGCTGTGTGGTGATCCTTGTGGTTCTTCTTCAGGTGCTCGGTGAGGTGCGAAATGCGATAGCTGAACAGAGCCACCTGGCTTTCAACAGAACCTGTGTCGGTAGTGCCATGACCATACTTCTCAAAGATCTCTACCTTTTTTTCTTTGTCAAGATACATAGTTAAATTGTTTTGATGAAATGATTTTTAAATTACATCCAGTCAACGCCGGCCGCCTTCATCAGAGCGTGCTACATCGGCTGAATGCACCGGATTTTCCGGTTGATGCAACGGTTTTTCCGTTTTGCGGGTGCAAAATTACAACATTTTTCTGATATAGCAAACGTTTCTCGCAAAAAAGTTGTAATTTTGCAGCGGATTTCATGAAATTGATATGCAGGACATTAGAAATATTGCGATTATCGCACATGTAGACCACGGCAAGACGACGCTCGTGGACAAGATGATGCTCGCGGGAAAACTCTTCCGCGAAGGTCAGGATAACTCATCACAGGTGCTCGACGCCAATGATTTGGAGCGCGAGCGTGGTATTACGATTCTCTCGAAGAATGTAAGCATCAACTGGAAAGGAACGAAAATCAACATTATTGATACTCCGGGACACGCTGACTTCGGAGGTGAGGTAGAACGTGTGCTGAACATGGCCGATGGCTGTTTGCTGTTGGTGGATGCCTTTGAGGGGCCGATGCCGCAGACACGCTTCGTGCTGCAAAAGGCGCTGCAGATAGGTTTGAAACCTATCGTGGTGGTGAACAAGGTGGACAAGCCCAACTGCCGTCCCGAGGAGGTGTACGAGATGGTGTTCGACCTGATGTTTGCCCTCAATGCCACCGAGGACCAGCTCGACTTCCCCGTCGTCTATGGCTCTGCCAAGCAGGGCTGGATGGGTGAGGACTGGCGCACACCGACCGACAACATCGAGTACTTGCTTGATAAGATTGTTGAGGTGATACCAGCTCCGAAGCAGCTCGAGGGAACACCGCAGATGCTCATCACCTCGCTCGACTACTCGAACTACACGGGTCGCATCGCCGTAGGACGTGTGCACCGCGGCACACTCAAGGACGGCATGCAGGTGACTATCAGCCACCGCGACGGCTCGCAGGAGCGCACGAAGATTAAGGAGCTGCACACCTTCGAGGGAATGGGCCACCAGAAAACCGACCATGTGGACTCGGGCGATATCTGCGCTGTCATCGGACTGGAGAAGTTCGAGATTGGCGACACCATCTGCGACCTGGAGAATCCCGAACCGCTGCCGCCCATCGCTATCGATGAGCCTACGATGTCGATGCTCTTCACCATCAACGACTCGCCGTTCTTCGGCAAGGAGGGAAAATACTGCACGAGCCGCCACATCGGTGACCGCCTGCAGCGCGAGTTGGAGAAGAACCTCGCCCTGCGCGTACAGCCCTTTGAGGATAGCACCGATGCCTGGGTGGTTTCTGGTCGTGGCGTCCTTCACCTGAGTGTGCTCATCGAGACCATGCGTCGCGAGGGCTACGAGTTGCAGGTGGGTCAGCCGCAGGTCATCTATAAGGAAATCGACGGACAGAAGTGCGAGCCTATTGAGGAGCTGACCATCAACGTGCCCGAGGAGTTCTCATCGAAGATGATCGACATGGTGACACGCCGCAAGGGTGAGCTGACGAGCATGGAGAGCCAGGGCGACCGCGTAAATATTGAGTTTGATATTCCTTCGCGAGGTATCATCGGCCTGCGCACCAATGTGCTCACAGCCTCGCAGGGCGAAGCCATCATGGCCCACCGCTACAAGGAGTACCAGCCTTACAAGGGCGATATCCAGAGAAGGCAGAACGGCTCGATGATTGCCCTGGAGACCGGTACGGCCTATGCTTATGCCATCGACAAGCTGCAGGACCGCGGCAAGTTCTTCATCGACCCGGGCGAGGAGGTGTACATGGGACAGGTCGTCGGCGAGCATGTTCACGACAACGACCTTGTCATCAACGTCTGCAAGGCCAAGCAGCTCACCAATGTGCGTGCCTCGGGTACCGACGACAAGGCTCGCATCGTGCCGAAGGTCATCATGAGCTTGGAGGAATGCCTGGAGTACATCAAGACCGATGAGCTGGTGGAAGTGACACCGAAGTCGATGCGCATGCGCAAGACCATTCTCGACCACGACCAGCGCAAGAAGGCCAACAAGGTGTAAGCCTCTCTGATATTGCTGAAAGAAACCATCCTTCATAGAAAACTCCGCATCTCATCATCTGAGGTGCGGAGTTTTTTTGTATTTGGAGCTATGCTCTATACCTTACAGAGCAATGTTCTAGAACCTTTGAAGCAATGCTTTGAAATATCAGTAATATTGCTCCCATTTTACAAATCAACTTATTTTAATCAGTAAATTAACTTAATTTGTGCAGTAAATTAACTTATTTTATTCAGTAAATTAACTTATTTTACTTTGCAAATTAACTTAATTTACTGCACAAATTAAGTTAATTTACTTTATCAACTCATTGCTCTTGCATCACTAGAGCATTGAGACAGACAAATAAAAGGACTGCTTTTGATGCACTAAATGCCTGCTTTTGATGCACTAAATGCCTGCTTTGCAACCTTCTCACCTGAATTATTCAAGAACATTCATGATTTTTCTTGGCATTGATATAAGAACCTAATGGAACACCAAAACGGCCTGAAAGCTCTCTGGCCATTCAGGCCGCTTTATGAAACCACATTCATAGGTCGTCTCCTATATCAATGCCAAAAATAATGAGCAGCCAAATCAATGACTGCTCATTTTTAGTATAATTATAGGTCAACTCCTATATCATTGCCATTTTTTTATGCAAGTTTCGGAAACCCGACAACGGCCATCTTCTTATTTCACGACAATTTATACTTCTTTACCTAAAAGCGGGCGACATGTTTTATCACTCGATTCATTTCAATTGATAAAACTTATTATTCTCATTTGTTTTTACACAGATGTTATATCCACCACAATCTCCATAAGAACTGTTGTGAATGGTGTACTCGCTATTCGCTGCAATAGGTATTATATCTGCACTTTCTTTGTGATCAATTTTATGTAGATCATATACTATTAGAGTATACGTATTGGGAACAAGACTATCAAGACGTATATATGAGCTGGGGGTAGAATCTTCTTTCAAAGAGATTGTGTATATAAAACAATTGGAATCATTCTCCATTTTAATAGTCATATCTTTAATTATATTTCCTTTGTCTGCAATAATTAAAGAATTATCCTCGTCGAAAGAAAACTTGTTGCTTCTGTTAGGCGAAGTGATAAAAAAAATGCACAAGAGGAACATGCCCCCTATCAATATAAAGGATAAGAAGATGATATAAAAAAATACTCTAATAAGTTTTTTATTCATTATTTGCTATTATTGTAATCAATCCATAATAAACCACGCTGCAACTATACGAAATAATACTTTTCCTCCCAAATGTGTTTGCTTACCGGAATCGGAGTTCCTCGCCTTGGCTCGATGTGTCGAAGGTGCCGTTATTGAGGATGATGCGGCCATTGCAGATGGTGTGGGTGACACGCCAATGCAACAGGTCGCCATCGAGCGGACTCCAGCCACACTTGCTCTGAATGAGGGCGGGTGTCACACCATAAGGTTCCACAGGGCGGACGATAGCGATGTCGGCCTTGTAGCCTGGACGCAGGAAACCTCTATCTCGTATGCTGAACAGTTGGGCTGGCTGGTGGCACATCAGGTCGACGACGCGTTCGAAAGAGACAACGCCCTCGTCGACGAGGCCGAGCATGGCGGGCAGCGAGAACTGCACCATCGGCATGCCTGATGCCGCCTTCGCGCAGCCTCCCTGCTTCTGGCTGAGCAGGTGCGGTGCATGGTCGGTGGCGATGGTGCTGATGCGACCGTCGGCAAGGGCGAGGCGCAAGGCATCGCGGTCGTCGGCTCGCTTCACGGCGGGGTTGCACTTGATGAGTGCCCGCTTGCGGCTATAGTCGGCACTGGTGAAGAGCAGATGGGCCAGCACGGCCTCGAGGGTGACGTTGCCGCCACCGAGTTCCAGCTCACGAGCTGTCGACACATGGGCAATGTGCAGATGGGTGCCATAGGTGCGAGCGAGCTGTGCGGCCAGTGCCGACGACTCGTAGCAGGCTTCCTCCGAGCGAATGAGCGGGTGCAGCATCACATCCGGATCGTCGCCGTAGGCTTTCTTCATCTGCTCCATGTTGCGATTAATGATCTCCGTGTCCTCGCAGTGGGCCATGAGGGGCAAGTCGAGACGTGCGGCAGTCTCGAAGATTTTCAGCAAGGCACCATATCGGTCGACAAGCATATTGCCGGTCGACGAACCCATGAAAAGTTTGATGCCCGGTATGCGATGGCGGTCGAGATCGGCAAAGAGCGTGTAGTTGTCGTTCGTAGCACCGAAGAAGAACGAGTAGTTGACGTGGCTCTTTTGGCTCGCCAGCAGGAACTTCTCGTCGAGAGCCTCCAGCGTGGTGGTCTGCGGCACGGTGTTAGGCATCTCGCAGTAGGAGGTGACTCCGCCGAAAGCGGCCGCACGGCTCTCGCTTTCAATGTCGGCCTTCTCGGTGAGTCCAGGTTCGCGGAAATGCACATGGGTGTCGATGACACCAGGAATAACAAAAGCGCCCGTGGCATCGACGACCTGGTCGAAAGTGCCACGGGGCTGTTCGTTTTGCTCTAATATAATGTTGGCGATGCGGTCGTCCTCGATGACAACAGAACCTGCAAATGTCCTGCCTTCGTTGACGATGCGGCCATGTTCAATTAGTGTCTTCATGTAGGGTAGTGGGGGGTGGTGGATTGTCACTTCGCCGTCGGTGTGGTGGGTGCAGCCAGCTCGTTAGGAGTGGGGGCCGGGGTCACCGGAGCCATCTGAGCGGGGACCGTTGTGGGCTGTGTGGCTTGCGGAGCCTCGCGCAGACCGTTCATGATCTCCTCGTTCTCCTGGGCTTTCTGATAGTAGTCCTTCACGTAAGCGTCGTTCTTGAATTTGTCAGTGGCCTTGCTCATGATGTCCTCAATCCAGGGAGTGAGCTGCGGGTACACATTGCCTGAGGTGACCATCATGAATACGCCGGGCCCTAACACGTTGTCGAAGTTCTCGGTGACGAAGTTCGTCACGAGGCTGTCTTCCAGTTCCGACAGGCGCATCGACTCAGCATTCAGCTGGCGAATGACAACGTCCATATCGCTACCGTCCATGATAGCCTGGTCGTGCTTGTGTACGAGTTCAAGCTGCTCGCTGCGCAATTGGTTCCAGCGGTTGAAGAATTTAAACAGCTCGTCGTTGAGCGGTGTGCCACCCACGCTCTGCTGTGTGTTGTCGATCTTGATGTTGATATCGCCGCCCTCGAGCACCAGCGGCAGCACGCTCTCGTCGTCCATGAAGATGCTTGCCATGCGCACCGAGTCGAAGGTTCCATTGAAGTGGAACTGCCCATGCACCACATCGCACGAGTCTACGTTCTTGAAGTCGTTGTCCTTGACGACCTTCAGGTAGAGCATGCGGCCATCCAGGTTCGATACGTTCGACGAACCTTGGATGTTATAAGTGTTCGCGCAAGAGGCAAGTGCGAGTGTCGAGATGAGAGCGTAGAATAGTTTGTTCATATAAGCATCTATTTTTTCCGAGTGCCAAAGATAATATGTATTCTTGAAGTAGGAAAAAATTTTTATGCTATTTAATTGAAAAAGCCCTTGTTTTATGTTTTTTTTATTTTTCCGACCGCATTTCGCTCGACATGCGGTGGGTAGAATAGACTTCCAGAACTCCAGCGATGAGCAGCAGGATAACCCATTTGTTGTATACGTATTCGATGTAGTTGTAGTAGCCCGCCGACCCTGCCGAGCGGAACAACGGCAGCAGGAAGTTGTAGGCGGTGTCGACCATCAGGATACCTGAGAGGATGAACAACAGGTCGGCAATATTCATGATGCGTTTCAGACGACGCACCACCATGTTGTTGCCTTCGTATACCTGCATCGACTGGATGACGCTAAATAGGATGGCGCCTACCAGGAACACCCAGCAGGCCACCCGCTGATGCCAGAGCAGCACAAACGCACCCACGCCAAGGACCATCAGCACCCCGCCGATGATGTATAGAAGGGATTGAATCTTATTGAGTTTTCGCATGATAATACTATTTGTCGGTCTTCTCCATATTGTCAAACACGAAGATGTCCTCGTCGTCGGCTTTCATGAAGTAGCGCTCGCGGGCAATCTTCTCAATGGCCTTCGGGTTCTGCTTCAGCTCATGCAAGCGGACGGAGTCCTCAGCGTGGCGGGCATTATACTTGCTGATTTCTGCCTTCAAGTCGCTGATCTGCATGTCGTACTGCATGTGCTTCAAGAAGCTGTTGTCGTCGAGGAATCCAACAATGGAGATGCCAATCACTATGACGATGAGGTATTTATAGTGACTTAGGAAATTCCATATTGCATTGATGCGCTTTGCCATATCTTTGAAAGACTTTTAAATTTTTGTGCAAAAATAAAAAATAAAAACGAAATATTCAACTTTTTTCATTACTTTTGCAGAATATTACCGAAAACTTATGGAAGAATACATTGTTTCAGCACGTAAATACCGCCCGATGACCTTCGACAGCGTCGTCGGACAGTCGGCGCTCACGACAACGCTGAAGAATGCTGTGCGCAGTGGAAAGCTCGCCCATGCCTACCTATTCTGCGGACCGCGAGGCGTTGGCAAGACCACCTGTGCCCGCATCTTTGCCAAGGCCATCAACTGTCTGACGCCTACCGACGAGGGCGAGGCTTGCAACCACTGCGAGTCGTGTCAGGCCTTCAACGAGCAGCGGTCGTACAACATCTTCGAGCTCGACGCCGCCTCGAACAACTCCGTAGAGAACATCAAGTCGCTCATGGAGCAGACGCGCATTCCGCCGCAGGTAGGACGCTACAAGGTGTTCATCATCGACGAGGTGCACATGCTCTCCACACAGGCCTTCAACGCATTCTTGAAGACACTCGAGGAGCCGCCCGCACACGTCATCTTCATCCTTGCCACCACGGAGAAACACAAGATTCTGCCAACCATCATCTCGCGTTGTCAGATCTACGACTTCGAACGCATGTCGGTGGAGAACACCATCGCCCATCTGAAGCACGTGGCCGAGCAAGAAGGCATCCAGTATGAAGAGGAGGCGCTGGCGGTGATTGCCGAGAAGGCCGATGGCGGCATGCGCGACGCGCTGAGCATCTTCGACCAGGCAGTATCGTTCTGTCAGGGCACCATCACCTATCAGAAGGTCATCGAAGACTTGAACGTGCTTGATGCCGACAACTACTTCCGCATCGTCGACCTTGCATTGGAAAACAAGGTTGCCGACATCATGGTCTTGCTCAATCAGATCATCGGGCGCGGCTTCGATGGCGGTCATCTCATCAACGGCCTGGCAGCCCATGTGCGCAATGTGCTCATGGCAAAGGATGCGCAGACGCTGCCTTTGCTCGAGGTGTCGCGCCAGCAACGCGAGCGCTATCAGCAGCAGGCACAGAAGGCGCCTACACCTTTCTTATATAAGGCACTGAAGATCATGAACCAGTGCGACCAGGGCTATCGTCAGTCGTCGAACAAGCGACTGCTCGTCGAGCTCACCCTCATCCAGGTGGCACAGCTCACACAGCCCGACGATGCCGATGCCAGTGCGGGGCGTAGCCCTAAGCGATTGAAATCCCTGTTTCGGAAACTTCTTAACAACGCTCAGCAACCGAAGGCGAGCCAGCAGGGTGCCGCCGTTGAGCGCCGACCGGCCGAGCGCCCGGCACCAAAAGCCGATGCGCCGGCAATACCTGTCACATCACATCAAAGGCCGTCGGCACCCGTTGCCGCCGACCGTGCTGCATCGACCGCTGCCGACGAAGCACCGGCTGCCACTCCTGTTGCCTCTGCCTTCTCACCTTCGGCAGCGCCGAAGCTGAAGCTCGACGAGCTCGGCATCACCTTCCAGCGCTTGCGCCAGGGAGAGAGACAGAAAGCGGCTGAGGCCGATGTGGAGATTACGAATAAGGAGGAGAAATCGGCATTCACCGAGGAAACACTGCTGAATGCCTGGATTGCCATGTGCAATCGCATGCCACAGAAGATGGTGGCAATGGCGCAGCGCATGAAGAACATGCGTCCTAGCCTCATCGGCGACGACTGCATCGAAGTTGTGGTCGACAACGATCTCTTGCTCACTCAGATGCAAGACATCAAAGGTCGCATTCGTGCCACGCTGGCCAAGGACTTGCACAACGGACAAATACAAATTTCACTTCGCAAGGCCGAAGCCGAGGAAGTGAAACCTATCTTGTCGAAGCGTGAGATTTTTGATGATATCCGCAAATCAAATCCAGCTGTCGAGAAACTCCGCACCCTGCTCGACTTGCAACTAACTTAAGAGGTTTAGACGTTGAGGCGTTGAGAGGTTGAGATGTTTTTCTCCGCTTCGCTACGAAAGCGCCCCTACGGGTCGAGCGGAGAGGTTGAGATGTTCTTTCTCCGCTTCGCTACGAAAGCGCCCCTACGGGTCGAGCGGAGACGTAGGGGCTGTACCCTTATACTACTCAATCGCCCTAATCAGGATACTCAACGTCTAAACGTCTCAACTTCTCAACGTCTCTAAATGATTCTTATTCCTAGCTCGCGGCACTCTTCGCGCATCTCTTCAGGCCATATCGAGGCTTGAATCTCGCCAATGTGTGCTTTCTGCAATAACACCATGCACAAGCGGCTCTGACCGATACCGCCGCCGATGCTCAGCGGCAACTGGTCGGAGAGCAGCTGGCGATGGAAGTACAGCTCCTTGCGTTCTTCCTGATGCTCGAGGGCGAGCTGGCGCAACAGACTCTCCTTGTTCACACGGATGCCCATCGACGATAACTCGAACGAACGCTCAAGCACCGGATACCAAATCAGGATGTCACCGTTCAGGCCGGCATGATTTTCCTCTCCTTCGGGGAGGTCGGGAGGAGTTGTCGACCAGTCGTCGTAGTCGGCAGCACGGCCGTCGTGCTTCTCGCCATTCGACAAGCGTCCGCCGATGCCAATCACGAACACCGCCCCCATCTCCTTACAGATGGCATCCTCGCGCTCCTTCGGCGAGAGTGTGGGGTAGCGCTGCAACAACTCCTCGGCATGAATGAAGTGAATCTGCTCGGGCAGGAACGGCTTCAGTTGCGGGTAGGTCTCGCACACCAGATATTCCGTACGGCGAATGGCAGCATAGATGCGGATCACCACATCCTTCAGGAATGCCAGCGTGCGGTCTTCCTCACCGATCACTGCCTCCCAGTCCCACTGGTCTACATACAGCGAGTGCAGGTTGTCGAGTTCCTCGTCGGCACGGATGGCGTTCATGTCAGTATAGATGCCGTAGCCGCGCTCCACCTGCTGCTCGGCCAGCGTCAGTCGCTTCCATTTCGCCAGCGAGTGCACCACCTCGGCACGCTGTTCGCCCATGTCCTTGATGGGGAATGTCACGGGACGCTCCACACCGTTCAGGTCGTCGTTGATGCCAAGGCCCTGCAGCACGAACAGCGGGGCCGTCACACGGCGCAGTCGCAACTCCGTCGACAGGTTCTGCTGAAAAAACTCCTTGATCTGCTTAATTCCATGTTCCGTCTGTCGCATGTCCAGCACGGCTTGATAGTCTTTCGGCTTAATCACTTTACCCATATCTTTTTACCTTTTGTCTTGCAAAATCACCATATAACTTTATTCGATGACCAACCGTTTTTGAAGCCGCAGTAGTGCTAGCTGCGGTTCGTCATCGATAGTTCGCGACACGTCGCATCCCTAAAAGTTTGCTGCAAAGGTAGTAAATAACAACCGAAAAAGAAAAAATTCTTCCCGCTTTTTGCTTTTTTCATAGTTTTTTTGCTACCTTTGCACCGCAAAAGCCCAATGTTGGTCCCGTAGCTTAGCTGAATAGAGCGTCAGATTCCGGTTCTGAAGGTCTTGGGTTTGAATCCCAACGGGATCACAAAAGGTAAAGAGTCACGAACGATGAAAGCTTGCTTTTCATCTTCGCGACTCTTTTCCTTTTGATGATCGGCCCGTGGCAGGGTAGGGGAAAGACGTAGTCAATCCCAACGGGATCACGTTTGTAACTCCTTGCCATAGCCTTGGTGAGGAGTTTTTTTGATAGTTTGAGGAACAGCAAAGAGAAGATAGTGTGAACGAGTTTGGGAATTTTTCGGTGCGAAACTTTGGTGATTGAAGTTTTTATTGTATATTTGCAAAATAATAACTAAAGCATAGAAATGGAGCATCTGATTCTAGACCTGACGCTGATACTTGTCGTTGCCGGAGTGGTGACACTAGTGTTCAAGAGACTGAAGCAGCCGCTTGTGCTGGGCTACATCGTGGCAGGATTCCTGGTGTCGCCGCACATGCCTTACATCGCCTCGGTGGTGGACAAGGAGAACATTCAGACGTGGGCGGATATCGGTGTGCTGTTTCTGCTGTTTGCGCTGGGATTGGACTTCTCGTTCAAGAAGATTCTGAAGATGGGCTTGGCTCCCGTCATCGCTGCCGTCTCCACGGTGTTCTCGATGATGGCACTGGGCATACTTGTGGGTAAGGCTTTCGGCTGGTCGCACATGAACTGCGTGTTCCTCGGCGGAATGCTTGCAATGTCGTCGACCACCATCATCTACAAGGCTTTCGACGACATGGGCCTGCGGCAACAGCACTTTGCATCGCTGGTGATGAGCGTGCTCATTCTGGAGGACGTGCTGGCGATTGTGATGATGGTGATGCTGTCGACCATTGCCGGCGGGAAATCGCTGGGTGGGAGCGAGCTGCTGATGAGCATTCTGCGACTGGGCTTCATCCTCATCCTCTGGTTTGTGGTAGGCATCTTCTTGATACCGCTGTTTCTCAGAAAAACGCGCCGGCTGATGACCGATGAGACGCTGGTGATAGTCTCGCTGGGTCTGTGCTTCCTGATGGCGGTCATCGCCACGCGGGCAGGGTTCAGCTCGGCTTTCGGAGCCTTCGTCATGGGCAGCATCCTGGCTGAGACCATCGAGGCCGATAAGATTATTCGCTTGGTGGAACCGGTGAAGAATCTTTTTGGTGCGGTGTTCTTCGTGTCGGTGGGCATGCTCGTAGACCCGCAGATACTGCTCTCGCAATGGCTGCCGATTGTCGTGCTCACGCTGACCATCCTGATAGGCCAAGCGGTGTTCGGCTCGACGAGCTACATGCTTAGCGGCCAGCCTCTGAAGACAGCGATGCGCTGCGGCTTCTCGATGGCGCAGATTGGCGAGTTTGCCTTTATCATTGCCTCGCTGGGCCTGACACTGGGCGTCATCAGCGACTTCCTTTATCCGGTTGTAGTAGCGGTGTCGGTGGTCACCACATTCCTCACACCTTACATGATCCGTGCTGCCGAGCCCTGCTACAACCGCCTTTCGAAACGTCTGCCGAAGCGCTGGCTGCGACGCCTGAACCACTTGGGCGAGATGCATCACTCCACACAGGCCGAGCGCAGCAACTGGCGCAAGCTGCTCACGCAGATGGGCGTGAACGTAGTCGTCTACAGCATTCTCTCGACGGCCGTCATCGCCCCGATGTTCACCATTGCACTTCCCTTCTTCCGCCGCCTGTTGTCTGGTGGCGCTGAGAGCTGGTATGCCAATGCCATTACCGGTGTGCTGACCATCTTGTTCATTGCGCCTTTCCTGCGTGCCATGGTGATGAAAAAGAATCACTCCAATGAGTTTCGTGCCCTGTGGACGGAGAGCCGCCTGAACCGCCTGCCGCTTATCTTCACAGTGCTCGTGCGCGTCTTCATAGCAGCCAATTTCGTTTTCTATGTGGTCAACTACCTATCGCACTTCAAAAGCGCAATCATCCTAGTTCTAGCCCTCGTGGCAGTGGTGTTGATGATTATGTCGCGCTCGCTGAAACGGCGCAGCATCCGACTGGAACGACTGTTTGTGCAAAACCTACGGTCACGTGAAATCGAAGCGCAGGTGCACGGACGAAAGAAACCGCTCTTCGAGGGGCATCTGCTCGACCGTGATATCCACATCGGTGAGTTCACGGTGCCGGAGGATTCGCTTTGGGCGGGCCGCTCGCTGGCGGAGCTGAACATCGGTCACCGCTTCGGCATCCATGTGAGCAGTGTGCTCAGAGGCATTCAGCGCCTGAACATTCCTACGGGCGACACGGTGCTCTTCCCAGGCGACCGCATACAAACCATCGGCAACGACGACCAACTGCAGCAGTTTGCCACTGCCCTGCGCGAAGAGCTCGTGCCCGAGGATGCGGAGATAGAGAAGCGGGAGATGCACTTGCAAAAGATAGTCCTCTCGGCTACCAGTCCCTTCATTGGCAGAAAATTGAAGGAGAGCGGTTTCCGCGAGGACTATGGATGCATGGTTGTAGGCGTGGAGGAAGGTCAGGAACAGCTCACGCTTGTTGACCCGGAACGACAGTTCGAACAAGGCGACATCGTGTGGGTAGTGGGTGAGGAGGCCGACCTGAAGCGGCTGCTCGATGCATAACAAAGCGGTGTGCAAGGGTTTGCTTATCGTTTTACGACCTTGCGCCCACCAATCATATAGATTTCGTTTGGTTTGATGTTGCCGTTTGCGATGCTGCGTCCCTGCAGGTCGTAGACGGGAGCATTGTTCATGTTGCTTGTTGCCGGGTCGGCAGAGGGACGGCTGATGCCAGTGGGATCGCCTTGGAAAGCATTCAGCGCCTTGCTCGGACGGCCCTGCGACGTGAAAGCACCCTTGCCATAGGCGTTCCAGCCGAGCTTGGTGTAGTAGGCAGGTTTCCACCAACCATAGAGCTCGGGCTCCCAATAGAAGATGCCTGCACACTGCGAAAGCGACTGCGTCTTGCTGAAGAGGTCGGTCATGACCTGTTCGGCAAGCGTCTCATTGCTCACGGAATAGCCCGTCTCGACAATCATCACCGGCACGCCGAAGGTCTGGCCGAGCGATTTCACGTTGTTGGCAGTCTTCGTGTTCTCGTTTTGCCAGTTGCTCTCGGGATAATGGGAGAGGCCAATCATATCGAACTTGCCACCGGCGGCCTTGAATTCGCGGTAGAACCACGCATTGTCGTCAGGGCCTTTGTCGATGTGCACGATGACCTTTGCCTCGGGCAGCACTGCGTGAACAGCCTCGTAGCCAGCATTGCTCAAAGCAACATAGTTGGTGTAGCGAGCAGAACCCGACTTGTTCCAATCGATGCGCCCGCTCTCCCAGATCATGCCCGACCGTGTCTCGTTGCCCACCTGCACCCATTGTGGCTCGATGCCCTCGTCCTTCAAGGCCTGCAGGACATCGCGGGTGTGGTCGGCAACCGCCTTCTTCACCTCGTCCATGGAGTAGGTGGTCCATGCCGATGGCTTATCCTGTCGGCCGGGGTCGGCAAAGAAGTCGCTGTAGTGGAAGTCGATGAGCAGCGCGAGCCCTTGCTCATGCGCCCGCCGTGCCTTTGCCAACACGTCGGCCTTGTCGCACCAAGGACCATAGGCCTTCTCGGGGTTCACCCATACGCGCAGCCGGATGGCGTTCATGCCGATTTGCTTCATCAGCGCCATCAGCTCGGTTTCCTCACCGTTGGCATTGTAGAATCGCTTGCCGTCGGCCTCCATTTCCGTACACCAGCTCACGTCGGCACCGCGTGCGAACACATCTGCCTGCTGGGCCTGCATCGTCAAGGCCGAAAAGGCCGCAAAAACTGAGATAAGAATCTTTTTCATGATCATTCTTCACCATTAATCAATTGCAGTGCAAAATTATAAAGAAAAAGTTAAAACGGGCAACAGAGCGGGTTAAAAAAGCAAAAAAACGACTGAATAGAGCGTTCGGGAAATCAGCTTTTTTCGTTAATTTTGCTATGCTGAAAAGCAACAAAACAACAAATAAAACAACAATTAAAGCAAGGAATTATGGCAAAGACTATTGAACTGCAAATTGAGAAAAGCCGCAATCTGGCTACTGGTTTGCGCCGCCATCTCGAAACAGGCATCGGCGGTCGTGTGACGATGAGTGAAATTGAGGAGATGGAGCGCGTGGCTACTGCGCTGACAGCCGCCAATGAGGAGTGCGACCGGCTGCGTGCCGAGTTGTCGGTGAAAGTGAAGAAAATGAACGAATTGCTCAACACAGCGAAGACGTCGTACCTGGAATACAAGCGCGTCATCAAGGACAACTATCCCCAAGAGCGCTGGGCTGATTACGGCGTTCCCGACAAGCGGTAATGGGGCGAGAGTTTTTTTCAAGAATCAGAGAGATTCTATAGGGATGTAATAGTCCAAAATCAATACCAGCGGACGGCATTGGAATAGCCCGAACGCTTGTCGTACTTCAGAGCATCGGTGAGGGTGGCGGCATTACAGCGGAAGGTGAAGTTGTAGCTCGTGTAGGGAGCGAGCACCACCGAGCACGACATGTTGAAGCAATGCAGGTCACGCTGCAATGACGCTGTCGTCATCGATAGCTTCTTGTTATCGAAATCGTAACCACTCGAGAACGAGATGTTCCATCCTTCGCTCAGGCGGAGGTTGCCGCTAAGGTTCAGGTTCTGCGTGAACTTATAAGGATAGCGCATGCGCTCCTTGTTGAACTTCTCCGGGTCTTGGTTCTCGCGCATGGTGATGCCATAGCCGATGGTGATGGACCATGGCATGGAGAACGTCATGTAGCCATCGGCATCGGTGGCGGCCTTACTGCCTCCGTTTTTGCGCTTGGCAGCACGCTGGCCTTTCACCATTGTATCGTCGACATTCGACTCGCGGTCGGTGTCGATGCCTTCATCGTCTTCTTCCTCCTCTTCTTCATCCTTGTCGCGACCACCGCCGAAGAGCTTCTTCAGCTTCTCGGGGGTCAGCGTGTAGGAGAGGTTCTGCGACATGCCTTGGAATCGGCCGAAGCGACCGTAGCCATACTCGGTGTGCGTGCCCAGATAAGGCCGTCCGTTCTCATCGAGCTCATAGGCATAGGTGGCAAAGACGGCATTCAGGTTGAACGTGTAGTTCTTCGTGAGTTTCAGTCGGATGCGCATGTTTAGATCGCTGAGCGGTCGCACCTTCGCCGCCATGTTGTACGACATGGCGAGTCCAAACTCGTCGATGAGACTGATTTTCTTGTAGTCCACCGTATCGTTGTCGCCGCCTTTCACCTTCATCTCCAGATTGTTCGAGAGGTCTAACGAGATGCTTCCCGTTCGGCCCTTGCCCGGTATGCCGTACATGCCGCTTTGGAAGGGCGAATACTGCACGAGCGACACGTTGCCGTTGGCATCAGTCTTCTGGTAGGTGTCGTAGAAACCGTAGCGGCTGGCGCTGAAGTCGGGCGCATAGCTGAAGCTCACCTGCGGTGTGAGCACATGGCGGATGCGGTCGATTTTGTTGCCGAACAGCTTGCGCCAGGGCACCCAGAAACCATATAGCTTCGTCGATGCCGAGAGCGACAGACTCCAGTTGTAGACGTTGTGCAGACCGTAGATGGTGTCTGACACCTCACGTTGGTTGACGTCGTCCCACGAGCGCATGATCTTGTTGGTGTACATGCGGTCGGTGAAGTTGAACGAGGGATTGATGTTCAGATAGTCGAAGAGCGTGAACGAGCCGCTGATAGGTATCTGGTGCTGCATGCCGTTCTTCCAGTCCTTGACGAGGTTGGAGTGCAGCAACTCTTTCTCTTTCGCCGTGATGGAGTTGGAGAGATGACCCGTGTAGCTCATGGCAATTTTCTCATACCAGCGCTCCTTGCCTGCCATGTGCTTGCGCTTGAACGGATAGAAGCGCGAGATGGAAATGTTCAGGTCGGGCATGGTGAGCGACACGGTGGTATCGCGCATGTTCTGAGCCAGGTTGAACGTCGACGACAGCGACAGGCCGATGCTCGAGAACGTCGTGCTCCAGCTCACCGACGACGTGCGCGTCGACTGTGTCATTGCCTGCGGGTTGTACATCGACGTGAGGTTGTTGCGCTCGTAGCTGCTCGTGGCGAAGTTCACGTTGGCCGACAGCGTGCTGTAAGGATTCGCCTTCGCATCCTGCCGATGGTTCCACTGCACCTTGAAACTCTCCTGGCGCGTGAAGTCGGGCATGCCCTTGTCGCCGTTACGCGTGTCTTGATAGCTGAAGTAGAACGAACCGCTGAACTTATAGCGCTTGCGGTAGTTGCTGGCGGCACTCAAGCCCCACGAGCCCTTGGTGTAGATTTCGCCGAGCAGCTTCAGGTCGAACTTGTCGCTGATGGCGAAGTAGTAGCCACCGTCGCGCAGATAGAAGCCGCGGGCACTCTCATCGCCATAGGTAGGCATGATGAATCCGCTGGAGTAGCTCTTCGTGAACGGGAAGAAACCATAGGGGATGGCCAACGGCAGCGGTACGTCGCACACCACCAGATAGGCGGGTCCGAACACTACATCCTTTCCCGGTCGCACCTTGGCTCGCGACAAGGCAATATAGAAGTCGGGATGGTCGGCATCGCAGGTGGTATAGGTGCCGTGCTGCAAGTAGATCTCACCCGTTGCCGTGCGCTTGGCAAGCTTACCGTTCAGGAAACCGTCTTCCTGCTCGGTGTAGACATTACGGATGAGGCCCTTCTTCGTCTTGAAGTTGAAGGAGATGGTGTCGTTCTCGTAGGTGTCCTGTCCCATTTGGAACACAGGTGTGCCCGTCAGTTCATAGTCGGCATCGGTGATGTCCTCGGGAGCTTTTTCCTCGGCTTCCTTCTTCAGTGCCATCGCACCAGTGGCATGCACCTTACTCGAGTCCAGACCCATATAGATCTTCTCACTCTTCAGGTCCATGTTCTGGTATTTCACGTTCGACGAGCCATAGAGATAGGCCATGTTGGTGCCGGCGAGATAGACGATAGAGTCCTCGGCGGTGTATTCCACTGGCGAGTCGATACCGTTCTTGCGTTGGCGGTTCATTGAGTCGAGGCTGATGGAGTCGTCGATGGCTTTGTTGTGTCGGTAGACGGCCAGTTGCAGTGAGTCCATCTGCGTCGTGTCAACCTCCAAAGCCTTGGCGGTGAGTTTCTGTGCGTCAGTAGAGTCCTTCGGCTCACGGGGCGCGTCGGCGGTCTTCTGCGACGGTGCCTCTTTCGTTTCCTGCTTCTGGTCGGTGGTGTCGGCAGGTTGCTCTTTGTCGGAAGAAAGACCTTCTGCCAGTTGCTCTTGCGCCTCTTCCCGAGCGGGCACAGCGACATCGGCCGAAGGCACGTCAGCCTCGGCGTCGTCGCTCTGCACGATGTCTCCCAATTCGGAAGCCATGTCGGTGAGCGTCTGTTGCAACCCGTGCCGACAGCCGCCTAGCGTCACCGCCAGAGCTGTCAACAGCAGGATGATCATGGTCTTTCTTCTCATTGCTACTTACGTAGAGTATGATACTTATTCAAAAGTCTGTGCCCATTGCTGGAACCGGGCGACGCCGCCCGTGCCGAACTTCGCCAGCGACCGCACTACCTCTTCCATCGTTTTCTCTCGGTCGAGTTTCGTCTTCGAGAAGAACTTGTCGGCATAGCAGACAATCTGCTCCTCGATGGTCTCTGGCATGTAGGGCTCGCTGTCGTCATCGGGCAACGGCATTGGCAGTCCTTGCTCCAATACCTCCCGTCGCGTGATGCCCGCTCCCGTGTGGCGCTGGCACACGCGGGCAAACGGCTCTAAAGCCCCTGAAGGCTCCAACAACCTAAGCATCTCGGCTCCCATGATGCCGTGTCTGATATATGGCTCTGTGCCGTGACAGAAGATACCCGGAGCATCACACTTCATAATCCCGATGTCGTGGAGCATGGCAGCCGCTTCAACGAAGTCTCGGTTGAGATTCAGCTCGGGATGTAGGTCGCAGATGTGCAGAGCCTTGTCGGCCACAGCCCGGCTGTGCACGAGCAACAGGCGTCGCAGCTCGTTGTCCTCAGGATAGAAGTGATTGATGATCTTCGAGTAATCCATATCATTCATCCGGGTTATCCACCGGAGGTTTTTATTCTGCCCGTTCAATATAAGCAATGACGTCGCCCTTCTGCACCTTGGTGCCCTGCTTGGCATTGATTTCCACGAGCTTACCACCCAAGGCAGCGGGCACGGTGACGAATTCACCCCAAGTGGCCACGATGTAGCAGAACATGTCGCCTTCCTTGTATTCCTTGCCGATGTAAGGCTCCACGGTAGGCATGGCCTCGCCGTCGCCGCCGATCTCCCAGAACAGCTGACCCTTCACGGGAGCGACGATGGCATCGGCCTTGGCATGCTTGAAGGCAGCAATCTCCTCGGGACTCATCTTGCCACCGAGCTGGGCGTCCTTAGCCTTCTGGATGTCGGCCAGCAGGTTCTTCTTCGCCTGTCCGCTCTTGTAGTTGCGATACTGCTCGGGGTGCATGGCGAGTTCCCACAGCTCCTCGTCGTCGGGACCATACTCCCAGCCGTTCTCATCCATCTCCTTACGGAAGTCGTCGAGGGCATTGGGGTAGAACGAGCGCGGGTCGTCGGTAACGAATTCGCGGCCTTGTGCCTTGGCGAGTTCCACAATCTCTGGAGCCAGCGGACCGGGCACCTTGCCACTCTTGCCGAGAATCATTCCCCATACGGAGTCGTCCATCATGACATAGCGGCCCTTGCCCTGTTCCATGGTGAGCAGGTTGAAGAGTGCGATGTTCTTCACATACTGTGAGAACGGAGTCACCAGTGGTGGATAGCCCACACGCGGCCAAACATATTCCACCTCGTTGAACAAGGCGACAAGCATGTCGTCTGTGGTGAGTTCGGGCTCGCCCTTCTTCTTGCGCAGGTTGTTGATAACACCCTGAATGCCACCCAGGTCGGCCATCATCGAACCCATCATACCACCGGGCAGGCCACATCCGAGCAGCAGACTCGACATCTGCTTGTTGCCGGGATTGATGAAGTAGCCCAGCCAGTCGTCGATGAACTCCTGCGTCAGCGAGCGAGCCTTCATGTAGGCCTTCATGTTGATATCGGGAACATCGAATCCTTCGTTGCGCAACATCGACTGCACGGAGATTACGTCGGGATGCACCTTACCCCACGACAGGGGCTCGATGGCTGTGTCGATGATGTCGGCACCGTTTTCACAAACCTCCAAGATAGAGGCCATCGACAGGCCAGGACCCGAGTGACCGTGATATTGGATGATGATTTCCGGATATTTCGTCTTGATCATCTTTGTCAGCTTACCCAGGAAGGCAGGCTGACCGATGCCGGCCATGTCCTTCAGACAGATCTCCTCGGCACCAGCGGCAATCACCTCGTCGGCGATGGCCATATAATAATCTAAGGTGTGAACGGGACTCGTTGTGATGCAAAGCGTTGCCTGCGGTGTCATTCCGGCCTCTTTCGCCCAGCGAATGGAAGGAATGATGTTGCGTGTGTCGTTCAGACCGTCGAAGATGCGGGGGATGTCGACACCCTGCGCATGCTTCACCTTATACATTAACGCGCGCACGTCGTCGGGAACCGGATACATGCGCAGAGCGTTCAGGCCGCGGTCTAGCATGTGGGTTTTGATGCCCACCTCGTTAAACGGCTTACAGAAAGCCCTCACGGCATCGTTAGGATTCTCGCCGGCCAGCAGGTTCACCTGCTCGAAAGCGCCGCCGTTGGTCTCCACACGTGCAAAGCAACCCATCTCGATAATCACGGGAGCGATACGCTCCAACTGGTCTTTGCGAGGCTGGAATTTACCTGAACTCTGCCACATATCGCGATAGACCAGACTAAACTGAATTTTCTTCTTCATCTTGTGTATTTTATATTCATTGTCCTCTTTCAGCCTGCAAAGGTACGAATAAGTGAGCGAAAAGCAAAGGAAAAAAACAATTTTTCACTTTGTTTTCCAAACGAAAGTACCTTCGACCTCAGGTCAAAGGTAGTGCAAATCGAAGACAATACATTTAGAGCCCCTTCGAGGGGCGGCTATAATGCAGGGTGTTTTTATTGTTAAGATGCCGCCTACTTTCAACGATAGTTAAAGCATGAATAAGTGAGCGAAAAGCAAAGGAGGAAACACAATTGTTCACCGACTGGTGTGATACCAATCGGTGAACAATCGTGATGGGGGAGGAATTAGTCGTTGTATCTGGCTGTCAGTTCGCAGATGCGGACGATGACGTCAACGACCTTCTGCATGACCTGGACGCTCACAAACTCGTAGGGGCCATGGAAGTTCACACCGCCGGCGAAGATGTTCGGGCAGGGCAGACCCTTGAAGGAGAGCTGGGCGCCGTCGGTGCCGCCACGGATGGGCTTTACTTTCGGGGCAACGCCAGCATCTTGCATGGCATGAAGGACGATGTCGATGACGTGCATGTTCGGATCAATCTTCTCCTTCATATTATAATATTGGTCGCGCACGTCGGCGGTGACGGCATCCTCGCCATACTTCTCCTGCATCTGTGCCACGCACTTCTTGATAAATGCCTTGCGATCCTCGAAGCGGTCGCGGTCGTGGTCGCGTATGATGTAGCTAAGCGTAGCCTGTTCGATGCCACTCTGGATGCCTAGCAGATGATAGAAGCCTTCGTAGCCTTCGGTCTCCTCGGGTGTCTCGTTGGCAGGCAGGAGCGAAGCGAACTCCACGGCCAGGCGGTTGGCGTTCACCATCTTTCCCTTGGCATAGCCCGGATGCACGCTCACACCCTTGCAATGAACCTTGGCCGAGGCAGCGTTGAAGTTCTCGAACTCCAGCTCACCCAAGTCGCCGCCGTCGATGGTGTATCCCCATTCGCAGCCAAATTTCTCCACGTCGAAGTGATGGGCGCCCATGCCGATTTCCTCATCGGGATTGAATGCCACGCGAATCTTTCCGTGTTCAATCTCCTTATGGTCGCGCAGGAAGCACATGGCCTGCACAATCTCAGCGATGCCGGCCTTGTCGTCGGCGCCAAGCAGCGTGGTGCCATCGGTGACGATGAGGTCTTCGCCTACGTGCTGCAGCAGTTCGGGGAATTTCTTCGGACTGCTGACGATGCCTTCCGAAAGAAGGATGTCGCCGCCATCGTAGTTCTCGACGATGCGAGCCTTGATGTCGGCACCCGAGCAGTCGGGGCTGGTGTCGTAGTGTGAGATGAAGCCGATGACGGGCGCCTTCTTCTTCGTGTTGGCGGGCAGTGTGGCATAGATGTATCCTTGCTCGTCCATTTCCACGTCGTCGAAGCCCTCGGCGTCGAGTTCTTTCTTCAGGTACTCAGCAAAGACGAGCTGCTTCGATGTGCTAGGCACGGTTTGGCTCTCTTCGCTCGATTGTGTGTCGAACTTGGTGTAGTTCAGAAATCTTTCAGTTAGTGTCATGTTATTTAAGATTTTGCAACCACACATGTCACAGATGAAACGAATGACACGGATGGCTATGATTTACGAGGGCAAAGATAATAAAAAAATATTAAAACAAGAACATGTTTTGTGGTTTTCACATTTTTTCTTTATTTTTGCAGGGTAAATGTAAACTTATAACCTAAATACAATTGTCATGAACAATTCCATTATCACATTCCCCGTACCGGCCAACGAGCCGGTGAAAGCTTATCTGGCTGGTTCGCCAGAGCGTGTCGCACTTGAAAAGGAACTGGAGCGCCAGTCGAAACTGGTGGTCGACATTCCTATCATTATAGGTGGAAAGGAAATCCGCACCGGCGACGTTGGGCAAGTTACTTGTCCGCACGATCACAAACATGTACTCGCCACCTATCACAAGGTAGGTCGCAAGGAAGTAGAGATGGCCGTTGAGGCTGCCATGGAAGCATGGAAGGAGTGGAGCCGTACGCCGTGGACCACACGTGCTGCCATCGTGATGAAGATGGCCGAGCTGCTCGCCACGAAGTATCGTCCCATCATGAACGCAGCCTGCATGCTCGGACAGAGCAAGAACATCTATCAGGCCGAGATCGACTCCGCCTGCGAGACCATCGACTTCTTCCGCTACAACGTGCACTATGCATCGAAGATCTATCAGATGCAGCCGAAGGACGGCTCAATGCAATTGAACCACACGGAGTATCGTCCGCTGGAAGGCTTTGTGCTCGCCGTGACGCCGTTTAACTTCACATCCATCGCCTCAAACCTCTGCATGACGCCTGTCCTGATGGGTAACGTGGCATTGTGGAAGCCTTCCACCACCGCCCTGCTTTCTAACTACTATCTGATGCAACTCTACAAGGAAGCCGGATTGCCTGATGGCGTGGTGAACTTCCTGCCGGGCAGCGGTGCCCTGATTGGCGAGGTGGCTACCGAGTCGAAGTATTTCGCCGGCATTCACTTCACAGGCTCTACGGCTACGTTCAAGAGCCTCTGGCAACAGGCCTGCAAGAACCTCGACCGCTACGTAAGCTATCCGCGCCTCGTGGGCGAGACCGGTGGCAAGGACTTCATCTTCGTACATCCGTCGGCCGACAAGAAGGCTGTGGCAACGGCTGCCTTCTGTGGTGCCTTCGAGTTCCAAGGCCAAAAGTGCTCGGCCGCCTCGCGCATGTACATCCCGAAGAGCCTGTGGCCCGATGTGCTCGAGGACGTGAAGAAGATGTGTGCTGAGGTGAAGATGGGCGACGTCTGCGATCCCACGAACTTCGTGAATGCCGTCATCGACGAGGCTTCGTTCGACAAGTGCAAGTCGTACATCGACTACGCCAAGGAAGCCGCCGACGCAAAGATTGTGGTGGGTGGCACGTGCGACAAGTCGAAGGGTTGGTTCGTCGAGCCCACCGTTATCGAGACTTCGAACCCGCACTTCAAGTCGATGGAAGAGGAGATCTTCGGCCCGATCATCACCGTCTATCCTTACGACGATGACAAGGTGGAAGAGACTGTGCGCCTGTGTGACGAGACATCACCTTACGGACTGACGGGTGCCGTCTTCGGCCGCGACCGTCTGGCTGTTGAGAAGATCACCAACGACCTCTGCTATGCTGCCGGTAACTTCTACATCAACGACAAGCCCACAGGAGCTGTCGTAGGCATGCAGCCCTTCGGCGGTGCTCGTGCCAGTGGTACGAACGACAAGGCAGGTGGTGAGTTCAACCTCATCCGTTGGATCATCCCGCGTGTCATCAAGGAAACACTGGTGAGTCCCACCGACTACCGCTACACCTATCTGAAGTAGACCATCATCAATCATTTCTAAGGAATTAAGGAATATAGGAATCCACAGTCATGGCTCTTTCCCATATTCCTTGATTCCTTAGATGAATTCATATCAAACCAAATGCGAAAACTAATCATCCTTTTATTGGCAGCAACGGCTGTTGCCGGCTGCAAGAATGCTTCCAAGCCCGAGGCTGAAGAGGAAGTTTTAACGGTGCCTGAGTGTGTAGTTACGGCCGTACCCGACTCCTTGGGCTACGACAAGTTCTACACGAAGTATGTCGACGTGAACGGCCTGCCGCTTGTGTCATCATGGCGTGTGCCCGATTCTGCCTTCGTGGCTGCTCATCGCACCCTCTATGCGATGACCTCGATGCTGCGCCCGGAGATTCTCGAAGCGATGAAGAAATCGAATGCCCGCGTGGCCATCATGGCTCGCTATGAAGGCACTACCGACCTGCCCGAGCATCATTATCTTGTGAACGACACCTCGCTGAACTGGGATCTGCGAGCCCGAGGACTGGGCGGCACCGTCGAAGAACCCCTGACGTCGTGTGCCGAAGAGAACGTGCTGGCCTATCAGATTGATAAATACCATGCCGAGGACATCCTCATCCATGAGTTTGCCCACGCCATTCATTGCATCGGCATCATCCAGGTCGACACCGCCTTCAACACCCGTCTGCAGGCACTCTACGAGAAGGCGAAGGCCAGTGGAATCCTCGACAACACCTATCGCATCACCGATAAGGAAGAATACTTCGCCGAAGCTGTGCAGGACTGGTTCAACGTAAATGCCGAGATGCCTCACACCGACGGCAAGCACAACTGGTGTAACACCCGCGAGGAACTACAGGAGTACGACCCCGACCTCTATCAGCTGCTCTCGGAGTACTTCCCCAAGACCAACCTGCAAATCAGTAAGCATCCGAAAATTAACGAAATTGGCAAATACTAGAACATCTAGAATATCTAGAGCATCTAGAAAATCTAGGCAATCTAGACCAAAAAGAACCCACCATGCAAATCAAAACAGAGTCGTATCTTCGCCGCCGCGCCCGTTTGAAGAAGGACGTGGGCAGTGGCCTCATGCTCTTCCTTGGCAATCATGAAGTAGGCATGAACTATGCCGACAACACCTATCGCTTCCGCCAGGACTCGTCGTTCCTCTACTTCTTCGGCCTCGACTATGCCGGCTTGGCCGCCATCATCGATATCGATAAAGACCGCGAGATTGTCTTCGGCGACGAACTCACCATCGACGACATCGTCTGGACGGGCACCGTTCCTACCCTTCATGAGCGTGCTGCCATTGGTGGCATCAGCGACACCCGCCCCATGAGCGAGCTGAAGGTCTATCTCGACCAAGCACGCCGTCGCGGTCAGCACATTCATTTCCTACCGCCCTATCGTGGCGATCATCAGATCTGGCTGTGGGAACTGCTCGGCCTGAACCCCAAAGAGCAGACCGTGCAGGTGTCGCAGCGCATGGTGAAAGCCATCGTTGCCCAGCGCATCTATAAAGACGAGGAAGAGATACGCATCATCGATGAGGCTGTCGACATGTCGACACGCATGCATCTGGCAGCTTATCGCACCGTCCGACCGGGTATCCATGAAGCCGAGGTGGCGGCCATCGTCGAGCAGACCTGCTGTCGCGAGGGCTTCACACTCTCGTTCCCGACCATCGCCACGGTGCAGGGACAGGTGCTCCACAACCACGGTTTCATTCATACGCTGCACGAGGGCGATGTGTTCCTGCTCGATGCCGGTGCCGAAGGACCGATGCACTATGCTGGCGACCTGTCGTCGTCGATGCCTGTTGGCGACCGCTTCACCGAACGGCAGGAGACCATCTACAACATCCACCTCGAGAGTTTCCAGGCTGCTGTCGACATGCTAAAGCCTGGTGTGCCTTTCCGCGAAGCTCACATCGCTGCCGCAACGAAGATTTGCGAGGGCATGAAGGGTCTCGGTCTGATGAAGGGCGATCCTGAGGAGGCGGCCCGCATCGGTGCCTATGCCCTGTTCTTCCCCTGCGGCCTTGGCCATATGATGGGCTTGGATGTTCACAACATGGAGAATCTTGGCGAGGAATACGTCGGCTACAACGAGGGCGAAGCGAAGTCTACGCAGTTCGGTTTCAAGTCGCTGCGTTTGGCCCGTCCACTCGAGCCCGGCTTCGTGTTCACCGTCGAGCCCGGCATCTACTTCATTCCCGAGCTCATCGACAAGTGGCAGGCCGAGCATCAGTTCACCGACTTCATCTGCTACGACCGCCTTGGTCCCTGGCGTAACTTCACCGGTCTGCGCAACGAACTCGACTATGTCATCACTCCCGATGGCTTCCGCCAGCTCGGCACCATCCGCAAACCCATGACACTCCAAGAGGTATACGCTGCCAAGGAAGGCTGACGAATCTTTAAGAAAATTCGCGGATTTATGCAGAAAAATTCGCAAATTTGCTAATATTTTGGAAATTATTGTTATCTTTGCATCGTCAAAGTGATATAGAAGCAATGAACATTGAGTTTGGCGACACGGCTTTGGAGGAGCTATACACTCGTGGAACTACCCAATCCCATCAGTATAAGCGACTGCCAAAAGACATCATAAAGAGGTTCGTGAAGGTAGTAAACTATCTAAAAGCGTCTCGTAGGCTCGAAGACCTTTTCCTTATCAAGTCACTCCACTATGAGAAAAAGAAAGGAGATCTGAAAGGCGTTGATGCTGTTTGGATAAACGACCAGTACCGCTTGCTCTTTCAAAGCTCACCCAACGAAGATGGAATCATTGTAAATGCATTAATCATAGAAATTTCCAAACATTATGAATAAGAAAGATTTGACGCCATTTGTTGCCACCCATCCGGGCGAGATGCTCAAGGATGAACTCCGTGAACGCGGTATGACGCAGAAGCAACTCGCTGCCGAAACGGGCATTAAGCCTTCCGTGCTGAGCGAAACCATCAATGGAAAGCGAAGCGTGTCGCTAAACATGGCTGTGTCACTCGAAAGAGCTCTTGGCATTCCAGCAGACATTTGGATGAACTTACAGAACCAGTACGACCTTGACACTGCTGCAATTGCCACACGTGACAATCAGCGTGAGACCGTAACGGTCACCATTCCCGTTCGCGACCGCAGTCTTTTGCAAGAACTCGTTCGCCGGTTTGGTTGGGCTTGTGTGTTCTGAAATCATTTGTAGTCTTGGCACACGTCTCTTTTCCACATTGGTTCAAAGGGTTTAATTCAGTCCTCTGAGGCCCTTGTTTAGCTCTTTTTGTTTTGATATATAGTATAGAGAAAGTATTAAAAGTAGAATAGAAACAGGTTTCCTATGTCATGTTCTCTATTTAAAATGATTTGCGATATTTGTATGGCTGCAGGTGGAATTGGAACTGTTTGTACTTTTGTTTGTATGATATATGAATCTAAGCGTAAGTCAAAACAAATTGAAGTAGTTCAAAAAATACAATCTCATCAGCTAGAATCCCTCTATGAGCCAGATATTAGGATTGCCTATTACGGAAATGGGGAGGGGAAAGATATTATTATTAAAAATTATGGAGAAAAGCTTGTTATATTGAATGTTTTTGAACATAATTATTCTGGACTATTGAATGTTGAAGGGATGAAAAATTGGTTTCCACACCATCTTGATAAAGGAGAAAGTTTTCATATTCCGTTAATTGCTCACTTTGCTGGAATACATGGCACAAACAACATAATAGTAGAATGTCGTAATCGTCTTGGCTTAGAATATAAGATAAAGATTGGTATTGTAGATGGAAAGGTGTCTATCAATGAATCTATCAAAAAAGAACTTTGAATGATAGCTTATGAAATAATAATCATTTATATGTAATGTTCCAAATAAAGTGATATAATAAAAGATAGCAAAAGTATTTTTTTTGTTAATAATTAGTTTGTATATAATATGAAAAAAACAGTAAGTTTTGTAATTAGTATTTTGTTTTTGCTTGTACAAAATGCATGCGCAGAAGTCGATTCTTTGGTAATCAATATTACGGAGGGAACTCGTTTAAATACTTATATTGACGAGTCAATAATGGGTAGAATAAAATACTTGAAATTATCAGGTAGTTTAAATGTACATGATTTGGATATTATATATTCTAAAATGTGTGGATACATTGAAAATAAAAGTAAAACAGGGTATATGGCAGCTGGTTCCCTTAAAGTTTTAGATATGCGTGAAGTTATTTTAGTAGATCCTGCTAGTCCTATGTCATCCTCTTATGTAGGTTCATTAAAAATTCCAGATTATTTTGCAAGGCAAGGAAATACTTTAGAAGAATTGTATCTCCCAAAGTGTCATGTGGGAATAGAATCATTCCAGAATTCATATGACTTAAAAATTGTTGAAATACCTGAAGGAACGACAATTGGTTCGAATTGTTTCCGTTATTGCCATTTTATTGATTCTGTCAACCTTCCCAATTCAATAGACAAATACATTGTCTCTTCTTTCAAAGGGAATAGAATGAAATCATATAATGTTAAACCTTCGAATACCATTTTTAGTTCTTTAGGTGGAGCTTTGGCAAGCAAAGATGGTCATATTTTATATGCTGTACCTTGGGGACTGCAAAAATACATAATACCTTCATCCATTACCAAAATTGAACAAAGTGCATTTAGACAGCATCCTAATATTGAAACAATATGCATAGGTGAGAATGTTACATCTTTAGCCAAAAATTGTTTTGATCAATGTGTTAGCTTATCAAGAATAATTGTAAAAACAGTAACCGTACCAGCCTTAAATTCGGAATCATTCAATTCTTGTAAAAAATTAATAACAAGTGGAAAATTATATGTTCCAAAAGGAATGGTTTCACAGTATTCTATAGCATCAGGATGGTGTAGAATCCCCAATATAATAGAATATGATGAATCTGAATTAGAAAGTATTTTGAATGAGAAAATAGAAGAAGTAGGAGACTTTGACTTTAAAGATAACGACATTTATTATAAGGTGATTTCTGTTCCGGGTTTAACGGTTGGTGTATGTGATGGAACAAAAGAATATGAAGGAAACATCGATATTCCCTCGAAAGTCACTTTCAGGAATAAGGAATTTAGAGTTGTGTCAATATTGAGAATGTCAGGAAGAAATTTGAAAGGAGTTCGTTTGCCGGAAACAATAGAGTCTATAGGTTTATTTGCAGAGACAGGCTTGGTATCATTAATTATTCCTAATAGTGTAAAATCAATACAAGCTAATGCATTTGCAAATTGTGAGAAATTAGAGTATGTGAAAATATCTGACAATGTTACTAAATTAGATAGATACTTATTCAGAGGATGTCAAAGATTGAGAAAAATTGATTGGGATCCCAATGGCTCAAGTGCAACCATATCAGGTCGGGTATTTTTAGAATGCAATTCATTAACATCGTTTACAATACCTTCGAATGTTAGTAAAACTGGAAATATACCTTCGAATTTGGGTTATGAATGTTCTTTTTTTAGTTGTGCATCGTTAGATACATTAATAATACAAGATTCAGATAAAGAAATCATTTTTGGTTGGGATAATGCCGACTATTTAGACCCGTATGAACCTTCAAAAGGAGAATTCTTCTTGTGTGATATTAAAAATCTATATCTTGGAAGAAACTATTCTTATTCAAAGAGAGTTCCCAATTTGCCGGTTCGCAATCTTACAATTGGAGACTTTGTTACGTCACTTAAATACTGGCCGTCTACTACTAATTTAGTATCATTAACAATAGGTAAATCTTTGACATCTATTCCGTCTTTATTGAATGCTACTAATCTTAATAAAATAACATTGAGAACACCAATCCCACCTACTGCTATAGACTTCTCTAACGAAACATATATGAATGCTATTCTTTATGTTCCAAAAGGTTGTAGGGAAATATATCAATCAGCACCTATATGGAAATTTTTTTGGAATATAGAGGAATACGATTACAGTGATGGAATAGATTTAATAGTATCTGAACAAAGAAATAGGCAATTTGATTGCTATAAACCTGATGGTACAAAAATATCTAATCCAATGATTGGTGTTAATATATTAAAATACAAAGATGGTACTAGCAAGAAGATGTTGATTAGAAGATAATCATATGATAACTGATAAATCTTTGTATTTTTAAGGCTTTAATTGCCTTCTAATAAATATTTTTTTGCAATGGTTGGCATAAGCCTCTTCGGGGTTTGTGCCAACCATTCATTTATTTCACTTTTTATGCATTTTTTCAGGGGCAAAAGTGCGGGGAATTGAAATATTTTTTGTATCTTTGCAGTATGAAAAAGATATTGTCACAACCCTTCGATTTTAGCATTGTACCGCCATCGTGGCACCTTTGTTTCTGCGACGGATGTCCTCGGCACGATGAATGCCTACACTTCCTCGTAGGCCAGTATGCACCCGACGATCTCACTTGGGGACCGGCCGTCTATCCGATGGCTTATAAGAACGGCGACTGTCCACACTTCAAGGAAATCAAGGTCGTCCGTGCAGCCTACGGCTTTAAGTTGCTTTTCAAGGAAGTGAAGCAGAAAGACTTGGACGCTTTGCGCGGAAAGGTCGTTAAGTACCTCGGCAGCTATCGCACATTCTATCGCTATAACAGCGGCGAGCGCAAACTAACACCCGAGCAGCAGGAGTACATCTCTGGTCTTTTCCGGCAGTTTGGCTATAGCGGCGAACTGCAGTTCGAACACTATCAGGACATCATTTCGTTTACCTGACAAGTGCTCCAGACGATTTATGTGCCTTTGACGCGAATCGCATAACAATGCTTTTAGAGTCATGCAGTTATGCAATTAGAGGCATACAGTTATGCCTTTAGAGTCATGCAGTTATGCTTCCTAAGTTATGCAGCAATGTGGCAGATGTTGTGCAACATTGCTGCATACTTTGTGCAGCAATGCTGCCTAAGTTGTGCAGGACTGCTGCCTAAGTTGTGCAACAATGCTGCACAACTTGTGCCAGGCTGCTGCACAAATTCTGGCACAACTCTCTTAGCTGTTAATAAGATGTAGTTTAACGATTTTAGTTGACTACTTTCGGCCTTAGTTGTAAGTTGGGTTGACTTTGGTTAGAACTTATTTTTATTGTAGGTTTATGATACCTACTCTCCGGCCTCCAGCCTTTTATCTTATTTTTTGCTAAAAAGTATGGTGTTATAGAAAAAATGCGCTATCTTTGCATGATTAATAACATTGTTACTCATGAACTTCCAAATCAAACACCCAGAAAACCTTGGCGGCATGAACGACCGCATTCGTCGCTTGCGCCAGCAGAATTTCGACACACCGACGACGCTCTCGATAGAGCGCGCACTCATCGAAACCGAGTTCTACAAAGAGAATTACGGCACAATGCCGATAGCTGTGCTGCGTGCTCGCAACTTCTACGAGATATGCAAGAAGAAAACCATCTATATCGGTGCCGATGAACTCATCGTTGGTGAGCGCGGTCCCGTGCCCAAGGCTGTGCCGACGTTCCCCGAGCTGACGTGCCATTCGGTGGAGGACCTGCATACACTCGACACGCGTGAGCTGCAGTCGTACCACATCTCGCAGGAGGATATTGACACCTATGAGCGCGAGGTCATCCCTTATTGGAAAGGGAAGACACAGCGCGAGCGCATCTTCAACCACGTCTCGAAAGAGTGGGAGGAAGCCTATCACGCTGGTGTGTTCACGGAGTTCATGGAACAACGCGCCGCCGGCCATACGGCCATGGATGGTAAGATGTATCATGAAGGCCTGCTCGACGTGAAGAAACGCATCGAGGAGAAACTCGCGAACCTCGACTTCATCTACGACCCTGAGGCCACCGACAAGCAGCAAGAGCTGGAGGCAATGGCCATCTCGTGCGATGCCGCCATTCTTTTTGCCGAGCGCCATGCAGAACTGGCTGAGCAGATGGCCGCAAAAGAAGAGAACGCACAGCGCAAGAAGGAGTTGGAAAAGATTGCCGACGTCTGCCGCTGGGTGCCTGCCCACGCTCCTCGCGACCTGTGGGAAGCCATTCAGATGTACTGGTTCGTACACCTCGGCACCGTTACTGAACTCAATGGGTGGGACTCCATGAACCCCGGTCACATCGACCAGCACCTGTTCCCGTTCTACGAGCAGGGCATCAACGATGGAACCCTCACGCGCGACGATGCCAAGGAACTGCTGTCGTGCCTGTGGATTAAGTTCAACAACCAGCCTGCTCCGCCGAAGGTGGGTGTGACGGCCCTTGAGAGTGGCACCTACAACGACTTCACTAATATTAATATAGGTGGCGTAGACCGCGAAGGACGCAGCGCCACCAACGAACTGTCGTTCATGATTCTGGAGATTCAGGAGGAGTTGCACGAGCTGCAGCCCGGTCTCTCCATACATATTGCCGACGTCACACCCGACGACTTCCTCATCGAAGGCATCAAGGTTATTCGTCAGGGGCACGGCTATCCGTCGATTTTCAATCCCGACACCTACATCAAAGAACTCATGCGCGACGGCAAGTCGCTCGAGGATGCTCGCGAGGGCGGCTGCTCGGGTTGCATCGAGGTGGGAGCCTTCGGCAAGGAGGCCTATCTGCTCACGGGTTATCTAAATACGCCTAAGATACTGGAGATTACGCTGAACAACGGTATTGACCCAGAAACAGGCAAGAAACTCGGCCTTGAGACCGGCGACCCACGCTCGTTCACCTCGTTCGAAGAACTCTACGAGGCCTGGCACAAGCAGATGGAGTACTTCGTGAACCTGAAGCTTTCGGTGAACAACTACATCGAGCGCATGTTCTCGCTCTATGCTCCTGCCACGTTCCTTTCGCTCTACATCGACGACTGTATCGAGAAAGGCCGCGACTACTACAGCGGTGGTGCACGTTACAACACCACTTATATACAGTGTACGGGTCTCGGAACTATCACCGACTGCTTCACTACACTGAAGAAACACGTCTTCGAGGACAAGCGCTACACGATGGACGAGGTGCTCAAGGCCTGTGCAGCCGATTGGCAGGGATTCGAGGTGATGAAAGCCTACATCCGCAACCACACGCCATTCTTCGGCAACGATGAGGAATATGCCGACTCGATTGCCGTGCGAGTGTATGAAGACTTGGTGAAGGCCATCGACGGCCGACCCAACACCCGCGGTGGTCGCACACGTCTGAACATGCTCTCTACCACTTGTCATAACTACTTCGGCTCGGTCTGTGGCGCCACGCCCAACGGCCGCCTGGCCCACTTTGCCATCTCTGACGGCACATCGCCTGCCCACGGCAGCGACTCGCATGGACCCACGGCAGTCATCAAGTCGCTGGGCAAGCTCGACCAGACGAAGTCGGGTGGCACGCTGCTCAATGTGCGCTTCGTGCCCAACCTGCTGCGCCGTGACCAGGACTTGAAGAAGTTTGCCTCGCTCGTGCGTACCTATTTTAAGTTTGGTGGTCACCACATCCAGTTCAACATCGTCGACACCGCTACGTTGCTCGATGCCCAGAAGCATCCCGACCAGTATCGCGACCTGCTTGTCCGCGTGGCTGGCTACAGCGATTACTTCAACGACATGACCGCTCAGCTGCAGAACGAAATCATCGCCCGTACGCAAAACGAGGAGATGTAAGAAGTTGAGAGTTCTTTCTCCGCTTCGCTCCGAAAGCGCCGCTTCGCGTCGAGCGGAGAGTTGAGAGTCTGTTTAGAGTTTAGAGTTCTTTTTCCGTTTCGCATCGAGCGAAGAAGTTGAGGTATTGAGACGTTGAGTAGTTAGAAGTTAAGACATTATGAAGAAAACGCTCATAGCCGTTGCGGCACTGTTCCTGCTCATTACGACGGTGGTGATTCTTGGCAATGTCATCACCATCGGCGAGAAGATGACGAAGGTTTTTGGCACACCCTATCTGGAGTATGCCTTCTACTTGTTGCTGCTCGTGGTGTTGCTATGGCTGGTGGCCTATCCGATGTACCGCATCCATAGCGCTCCAGAGTTCCCCATTCTCGATGTCGATGCCAATGGTGGAGCGGTGCCTCTGCCTGCCGACGGTGTGGCTGAAACCGCTGTGCCGAAGGACTATCAGAAGCGCCTCTACGCCTTTGCCAGTCGCATCAGCAACAACTGCTACTACCTGCCTGAGCGCTATCGGCCTGTGCATCAACAGGAGTTGAAGCAACAGCTCGCCGACATCCGCAAACAGCAGGACTTCGAGGCGTTGAAGGCGTTTGTGCAGAAGGAGGTGGATGTGCGCATCAAGTGCATCGATCGTCGCATCATGAACTATGGGTCGAAGGTGTTCATTGTCACGGCCATCTCGCAAAGCGACCGCTTCGACGCCCTTACTACGCTGGTGTTGAACTATCGCATGATTGATGACATCATTCGTGCCTCGGGCTTCCGACCCACGCGTGCGCAACTCATCAAGCAGTATGGCCGTATTCTCGCCGCCGCTTTCCTCAGCTACTTCGTCAGCAGTTCGCTCGATAGCGATGGCGTCACCATTGCCCTTGGCGACTCAGCCACCGATGGCTTGGCCGACTCTGCGGCAGCGTCGACCGATGGACTCGTCGATGGCATCGACAATATCGACTTCGATATTGCTGATGTAGACCTCGCTGCCTTCGACCTTGCCGATATCGACCTTTCGAATGTCGACTATAGCAAACTGCTGAAGAGTATCAAGATTCCTGGCATCGCCATCAACTCTATCCTCGATGGCATTGCTAACACGATTATGACACTCCGCATTGGCTATGTCACGAAGTCGTATCTCACCAAGGGAGCCAACGAGCTGAAGGGAAAGCGTGGGGCCCGCGTGAGGAAGGAAGCCATGAAGGCCGCTCTGCTGAACTTCCCGAAGCTTTTGCGCGATGCGCCCGAGCGACTTGGCAAGGGTGCATGGTCGAAGATTCTCACACTCTTGCAGAAGGTCTACAAGGCACAAGACGACGCTCCGGCTGCCGATGCAGCAGAGCCAACACCTGAGCCGTCGTTCCGCCATAAGCTCTTCCACTTCTTCAAGTGGTAGCGGGAGAGTGAAAGAAAGGAGGTTTGTAACATGGATCAGCTCACAGTCGAACAGAGACGCGCCAACATGGCTGCCATCCACTCGAAGGACACAAAGCCTGAGATGGTGGTGCGACGTGGGCTGTGGAAGCGAGGCTTTCGCTATCGGCTGAACCATAAGCGGTTACCCGGCCATCCCGATTTGGTGTTGCGGAAATACCGCACTTGCATCTTTGTGAACGGCTGCTTTTGGCACGGGCACAAAGTAGATTTATCGCTCACAGATTCTTCTGCGATTGTGAATTCGGCTTGTTGCAAGATTCCGAAAACCAATCGTGCGTTCTGGGTGGCAAAGATCAGCCGGAACCAAACCCGCGACCGCGAGCAGCAACGACAACTGGCGACGATGGGTTGGCATTGCATCACCGTATGGGAGTGCGAACTCACGCCGAAGCATCGCGAACAAACGCTGGAGTCGCTGGCGTTTACGCTGAACAGCATCTATCTGCACGACCACGCAAAGCCCCAACCCTATGTGTTGCCAGCGGAAGAAGACCGTTTGGGAATGGCGGCCGAGAAACTTCGGTAAGCCCCGATGGGGCGTAAAGAATACAGGCAGGGGGGGCGCTTCGCTACACCACCTGCCTGTATTCTTATCCGGCCTTCGGCCTTTCTGCTCCCCCTTAATCAATACGATGCCGTGCAGGGGATGCCTTCGGCGATGACCATATCGCGAATGCGGTTGAGTTCCTCGTGACTAGCCTTCTGTAGATAGCTGACGGGAGTCTCGCGGTCGATGGTGTAAATCATCACCTGTTCGGGTGCAATCGTCTTCACGGCCTCGAGCCAAGGCAGCACAAAGTCATCGGTGGTGTTATCGAGGGGTTGAACACCTATCAACTCCTCATTTCCTTTTAGGAACATGGTTTGTATGATGACGTGTCCGTGAAACTGGCGCAGTTGCTCGATAATCGTTTCCACATCATATTTCTTGCTGACGGGTCGATCAATGCGGCGGATGAAACCGATGTCGACCGTGTCGAGTTTTTGTATGTTGTTGTCGACGCGCAGCAACGCATCGAAGACATCCTTCCGATGCAGTTGCGTGGCATTGCTCAGCACAGAGACCTTCGCCAGCGGGCAGAGTGCATCGCGAAGGCGGATGGTGTCGTCGATGATGCCTGCGAACTCAGGGTGAGCCGTGGGCTCGCCGTTTCCAGCAAACGTCAGTACATCGGGATGCTGACCGTCGGCAGCCATCTGCCGCAGCGTTGCTTCCAGTGCCCGTGCCACCTCCTCGCGTGTCGGACGGGGTAGGGTTGGGCGATGGTCGGCATTGAGTCCGCATTCGCAGTAGATACAGTCGAAGGTGCACACCTTTCCATCGGCAGGCATGAGGTTAATGCCAAGCGAAATGCCGAGTCGGCGACTATGAACGGGTCCAAAAATAGGACTTGGATAGATGATGGTACTCATAATGCGTGCAAAATTACAAAATATTTCTTAATTTATTTGGATTTCGCTTTATTAAGTTGTAATTTTGCAGGAAATTTGGCTTATTATGCCCTTTTTGGTACAGATGTCGTCGTAGCATAGCTTTCAGGAAACCGGCTTCGAGTCTGTCTATATATAAATAAGGTGCATGATTTAGAACATTCGGAATGGGAAAGAAAAAGAAAAGACAAAATAAAGCCCGCAACCGTCATGGTTTGCAGGCTGTTACGTTGTGTATCTCAACTGCGATGGTATTGATTCTGCTGGGTCTGGTGGTGCTCACTGGCTTGGTGGGACATAACTTGTCGTCGCGCGTGAAGGAAAATCTTGTTGTGACCATGTTGCTCGATCAGGACATGACCGACAACGAGGCGCAGCAGATACAGAAGAAGCTGCGGTCGCGGCCCTACGTGAACCACATGCAGTATGTCAGCAAGGAGCAGGCCCTGAAGGAAGGCATGAAGGAACTCGGCAGCGACCCGACGGAGTTCGTGGGCGACAACCCGTTCCTCTCGTCGCTTGAGCTGACGCTGCAGGCCGACTATGCCAACAACGATTCGCTGGTGTGGATATCCAACGAGCTGAAGGCGCTGCCGAAGGTGAGCGAGATAGCTTATCAGAAAGACCTCATTGAAGCGGTGAACAAGAACCTTGCCAAGATATCGCTGGTGCTGTTGGTGTTGGCGGTGTTGCTCACGATTGTTTCGTTCTCGCTCATCAACAACACCATTCGTCTAGGCATCTATGCCCGTCGCTTTTCGATTCACACGATGAAGCTCGTAGGTGCTTCGTGGGGGTTCATACGAGGTCCGTTTGTGCGCAAGGCCATGGGATTGGGTGTGCTGGCTGCCATCATTGCATGTGCTGTGCTGGCAGGTTTTGTGTATGCCCTCTACGTTTATGAGCCCGAAGTGCTCACCGTGCTCACTTGGCGCGAGATGACCATCACAGGCATTGCCGTGTTGCTGTTCGGCCTACTCATCACATCCATGTGTGCCGGCATTTCAGTGAACAAGTTCCTCCGCATGAAGGCAGGGGATTTATATAAGATCTAGAACCTCTAGAATATCTAGAATCTCTAGACAATCTAGATTCTCTAGAAACGCTAGAAAAAGAGAAAACAAAAAACAAATAGCTATATGGACAAGAGAAATTTCGCTTTCGACAAGGTCAACTTCATTCTGTTGGCCATTGGTATGATTGTAGTCATCATTGGCTTTGTGCTCATGAGCGGTGGCGGTTCCACCGAGGAAGCCTACGACCCCAGCATCTTCAGCCCGATGCGCATTAAGGTTGCACCAGTGGTGTGCCTGCTGGGCTTCGTGTCGATGATCTATGCTATCATTCGTAAACCGAAAGACGAGTAATGGACTGGCTACAAACTGTTATTATTGCTATTGTGGAAGGACTCACGGAGTTTCTTCCCGTGTCGTCGACGGGTCACATGATCATCACCCAGAACTTGCTGGGCATTGAGCAGGGCGATCCTTTCGTTCATGCGTTCACATTCATCATCCAGTTTGGTGCAATCCTCTCAGTGGTGTGTCTCTATTGGAAGCAGTTCTTCCAGCTCGACCACACGCCGGCTCCTGAGGGCAGCAGTGCTTTCGGGCGCCTGAAGCACAAGTATCGCTTCTACTGGTTGCTGTTCATTGGTGTGCTGCCGGCCGTCGTCATTGGCTTGTTGGCAAAGAAGTCGGGTCTGCTCGACTGGCTCCTCGATAGCGTAGAGGTGGTAGCCATCATGCTGGTGGTGGGTGGTGTGTTCATGCTCTTCTGCGACCGGTTGTTCAACAAAGGCTCCGACGCCAATCAGGTGAACGAGCGTAGGGCATTCAACATCGGTCTCTACCAGTGCATATCGGTCATCCCCGGCGTATCGCGCTCTATGGCGACCATCGTCGGTGGTATGACACAGGGGCTCACGCGCAAGCGCGCTGCTGAGTTCTCTTTCTTCCTTGCCGTTCCGACGATGGCAGGTGCGACGCTGCTCGACCTGCTCGACCTATTGAAAGAAGAGGCCTCCTGGGCCACTACTCATAACATCTGCATGCTTGTGTTAGGTTGCGTTGTCGCATTCATTGTGGCACTGCTGGCCATGAAGTGGTTCGTGGGCTTTCTGACCAAGTATGGATTCAAAGCCTTCGGTTACTATCGTATCGTGGTAGGCACAATCATCATTGTGCTCCTACTCACGGGTCACTCATTAGCCATGGTTGACTGATGGATTTCGTAGAAGGCGCTATCATTGCAATCGACAAACCCTATCGCATGTCGAGTTTCGGGGCACTGGCGCATGTGCGCTACGTCATTTCTCGGCACGTGGGGGTGAAGCGGGTGAAGACCGGTCATGCCGGCACCCTCGATCCCTTGGCAACCGGCGTGCTCATCCTCTGTACGGGGAAGATGACGAAGCAGATTGAGCGGCTGCAGTACGAAACGAAGGAATATACTGCTACGCTGCAACTGGGAGCCACTACGGCGAGCTACGACAAGGAGCACACCGTTGATATGACCTATCCCACGCGCCATATCACCCGCGGACTCATCGATGAGGTGTTGCCTCAGTTCGTTGGCGATGTGATGCAGGTGCCGCCAGCCTATAGTGCCGTGCATGTCGATGGCGAACGAGCCTATAAGCTGCGCCGTCGGAGCGACGAAGTGGAACAGCAGATGCAGGCTAAGCCTGTGCGCATCGATGAAATTGAAGTGCTCGCCTTCGACCCTGAGCAGATGCAACTGTCGCTGCGCGTGGTCTGTGGAAAGGGCACCTACATACGCTCTCTGGCCCGCGACATCGGCCGTGCTCTCGGCAGCGGAGCCTTCCTCACCGCCTTGCGTCGCACACGTGTTGGTGACATCCGTGTTGAAGACTGCATCGATTTCGACCACATCAAAGAATGGGTGGAAGGGGTGAGAAGTTGAGATGTAAATCCGTAAATATTAAATATATTAATGAAGCTTTCACAATTTAAGTTTAGGCTCCCTGAGGAGCAGATTGCGCTTTATCCGCAGAGTATCTATCGCGAGTTTGATAACGAGGACGGCACAAAGGAGACCGTTCGTTTCACTCGTCGCGATGAGTGTCGGCTGATGGTTCTGCACCGTAAGTCGCAGACCATCGACCTGTATAAGCGCGATGACGAAGGAAATCCCATCGAAGGCGAATACCTCGATTTCCGTCATGTGCTCGACTATTTCGACGAGGGCGACACCTTTGTCTTCAACGACACGAAGGTTTTCCCCGCCCGTCTCTATGGAACAAAGGAGAAGACCGATGCCAAGATTGAAGTGTTTCTGCTTCGTGAGCTGAACGAGGAGATGCGACTCTGGGACGTGCTCGTTGAACCCGCCCGAAAGATTCGCATTGGCAACAAGCTGTTCTTCGACGATAGTGGAACGATGGTGGCTGAGGTCATCGACAACACCACCAGCCGTGGTCGCACGCTGCGTTTCCTCTACGACTGTCCCCACGACGAGTTCAAGCGCGAGCTCTATGCACTCGGCGAGGCTCCACTGCCTCACTACATCATCGACCGTCGCGAAAACCACACCGCCACTGCCGAAGATATGGAAGACTTCCAGTGCATCTTTGCCAAGAACGAGGGTGCTGTCACGGCACCGGCCACAGGTCTGCACTTTAGCCGTGAGATGCTGAAGCGCATGGAGATCAAGGGCCTTAACTTCGCCTATATCACCCTGCACTGTGGCTTGGGCACCTTCCATAACATCGAGGTGGAAGACCTTACGAAGCACAAGATGGACTCCGAGCAGATGTTCGTGGAGAAAGAGGCCTGCGACATTGTGAACGCCACAAAACTTTCCGGCCACCATGTGTGTGCCGTAGGCACCAGCGTGGTAAAGGCTACCGAGACCGCTGTGGGCACCGATGGTCTGCTGAAGGAGTTCGACGGCTGGACCAACAAGTTCATCTTCCCGCCCTATGAGTTTGGGCTTGCCGACACGATGATTGCCAACTTCTATCATCCGCTGTCGCCGCTGCTCATGGAAACGGCTGCCTTTGGCGGCTATGAGCTGGTGATGGAAGCCTACGACCTTGCCGTGAAGCATGGCTACCGCTTTGGCTGCTATGGCGATGCACTACTCATCCTCAACGATTAGTATCTGCCAAACCCTCATCCATGCAAGCCTTGCACACGGTTTATCTGAGCCTGGGTAGTAACCAGCGAGGTCGGCGGCGCTACCTGCTGCGGGCCATCGCAAAGATAGAAGAGCTGATTGGCACCGTAGAGCGTCAATCGGCTTTTCGTGTTACTGAGCCTTGGGGCTATGAATCGCGCCATAAGTATCTGAACGCCTGTGTGCGAGTGCTCACCGAACACTCGCCACGCGAGGTGCTCAACCTCACCCAGCAGATAGAACGCGAGCTAGGCCGTCGCCAGAAAACCACCGTCGATGCTACTACGGGAGCGCTTGTCTATCACGACCGGCCTATTGATATCGACATCTTGCTCTACGACGACCTCGTTGTCGACGAACCCGACCTGCAGATTCCGCATCCTCGCATGGCGGAGCGCGACTTTGTCATGATTCCGCTGCGGGAAGTGATGGGTTCTGAGAGTTGAGAGTTTAGAGTTATGTAACTTCGTTCCATGACTTCTGCCCATCTTATCTCGAGGGATATCCGAAAAAACACATCATCAATATGTTGCACAAACAACTTTTATTGATTCTTCTTGTTGCGCTGATGCCTTTTGGCGCAACAGCTCAAACCGATCCCGCATTCTGCAAACAGCTCGTGCCCGACCAGAAAATCTTCGACTTTGGAACTATTCAGGAGAAGAACGGGCCCGTAACCCACAAATTCTTGCTCACGAATACCTCCACCAAGTCCATTGTCATCAGCGATGTGAAGGCGTGGTGTAGTTGTACCACGGCCACGTTCACGAAAACACCCGTCGCCCCTGGCCGGCAAGCACGTGTTGTTGCCACCTTCAATCCCAGCTATCGCCCGGGAAAGTTCAGCAAGGAATTGGTTGTGCTGCTGAATGGCGGCAAGAGCTATGTGCGACTTTGGGTGAAAGGCACGGTGGTGCCCATGCAGCACCCCGTCACCGAAGACTATCCTTACCACTATGGCGAAGGCCTGTATATGAGTCATCGGGTGTTGCCGTTTCGTGCGCTGAAGGCCGGTGAGCAGCAGACGTTCCGGCTGCGCATCGCCAACGACACCGACCGCCCCATGAACATCGAGTTTCTCCGACAGCCCGACAACCGCCTGTTGCAGATGCCCCGACAGCTCACGCTGAAACCTCGCGAGCGGCGCACGGTTGAAGTCAGCTACAAGGCGTGGCGCGAGTATTCCTACCGCCGTCGCATCGATGTGGTGCCAGTAGTCAACGGGAAATCGCTATCGCTACTGCGCCTGACGCTGCTTCCTGCGAAACAACAGGGAAAATAACCTCCGATTCTCTTTGCTGTTTGCAAATTATTATATAATTTTGCAGGCCGAATCAGAAAACGGCACATACCAAGTATAACCTCTTTTTTATATCTAACTTATAACAACACTTTATGAAACAAAACCAAGCGATGAGACTTCTCTTACTGTCTGCGCTGTCAGTCGCAACGGCAGGCATGTCGGCAGCTCTGCCCGTTCAGGGCAACGCGTCGACCGTGCAGCAACAGGTAGGGAAGAATCATGTGAAAGGCCGCGTGCTCGACAAGGCTGGTGAACCCATCATCGGAGCCACCGTCACCGTGACGAGCACAGGTCAGAAAGCCGTTACCGACATCGACGGTAACTTCACAATCGAAGCCCCCGAGGGTGCAACGATTGTGGTGTCTTATGTAGGTTTCCAGAATCAGGAGTTCAAGGCCAGAGATGGTATCGTGGTGACGATGACCGACGACACCAACAGCCTGAACGAGGTGGTCGTCACCGCCCTGGGTATCAAGAAGGAAGCCAAGTCGCTGTCCTACAACGTGCAGCAGCTCTCCAGTGATGCTGTGATGACGGTGCAGGATGCCAACTTCGTTAACTCGCTCAATGGTAAGATGGCCGGTGTGCAAATCAATGCTGCAGCATCGGGCATCGGTGGTGCCTCGCGTGTGGTGATGCGTGGTGCCAAGTCCATCGACGGAAACAACAATGTGCTCTACGTCATCGACGGTATTCCAGTGGTGAATGCTCAGACGGGTCTCGACGAGAACGCTCTCGCCTACAGCGGAAACGGTCAGACGGGTGATGCTACGGCGATGCTCAATCCTGACGACATCGAGAGCATCTCGGCCCTGACAGGACCTTCGGCTGCCGCCCTCTATGGCTCTACCGCTTCGAATGGTGTCATCCTGATCACCACGAAGAAAGGTGCCGCCGGCAAGACCAACATCACCTATAGCGGCAGCTTCCAGTTCTCGAATCCGCTCATGCTGCCCGAGTTCCAGAACACCTACGGACAGACCGAGTCCGGCAGCTATTATAGCTGGGGCGACAAGCTCACCAAGCCTTCGAGCTACGACCCTGCCGACTTCTTCCGCACCGGTACGAACTTCACCAACTCCGTGTCGCTCTCTACGGGTAACGAGAAGAACCAGACCTATGCCTCCATCGGCGCCAGCAATGCCGGAGGCATCATCCACAACAACGACTTCGACCGCTACAACCTCTCCGTGCGCAACACCACGAAGATGTTTGGCGACAAGGCCACCCTCGACCTCGCTTACATGATGTCGAGCGTGAAGGAGAACAACATGATCACACAGGGACAGTACTTCAATCCCCTCGTGCCGCTCTACCTTTTCCCCGCCGGTGCCGACTGGGAGGCTGTGACCTACTTCGAGCGTTACAATGCCGACCGCAACTTTGCCACGCAGTTCTGGCCCTATGGTCGCCAGGCCATGTCGATGCAGAACCCCTATTGGATTACCGAGCGCAATAACTTCACCAACCACAAGTTCCGCAACACGTTCACTGCTTCGCTGAAGTTCGACATCACCGACTGGCTCTCGCTGACCGGCCGTGTGAAGTACGACAACAACGACGTGAAGAACGAGACGAAGCTCAATGCCGGCACCGACCTGCAGTTTGCTTCGAAGTACGGACACTATGGCTACACACATCGTCAGTACACACAATACTTTGCCGAAGCCTTTGCAACGGTCAACAAGTATTGGGACGACAACACATGGAGCCTTACCGCTATCCTCGGTACGAGCTACGACAAGCAGAAGGAGCAGTTTGCAGGCTTCGACGGTCATCTGGCCACGGCTGCCGACATCTTCTCGCTGCGCAACGTCGTCGCCGGTGGTGCCACGAAGTACGACCAGGGCTCGATGCCTTTCAAGAAGCTCGGCCTCTATGCCAGCACACAGCTCGGCTATCGTAGCATGGTCTATCTCGACCTCACCGCCCGCAACGACTGGTCGTCGAAGATGGCGAAGGCCGAAGACTCCTATTTCTATTGGTCGGCTGGTCTTTCTGGCATCTGGACCGACATCTGTCCTGAGATTAAGTCCAACGACTGGCTCAACTACCTGAAGACTCGCATCTCGTATGCCGAGGTTGGTAACGATCCTGCCGAGACCTTCATCACCATACCTTATTATACCATTACGCCCGCAGGCATCAGCACGACGACCAGCATGCCCAACCCCGACCTGAAGGCCGAGCGCACAAAGTCGTGGGAGGCAGGTATCGACCTGGTGATGTTCCGCAACCGTCTGCGTGTGAACGCCACGTTCTACCACTCTCGCACCTATAACCAGTTCTTCAACATAGCCCTTCCCGCCTCGTCGGGTTACACCAACACCATCGTCAATGGTGGTCGCGTCGACAACAAGGGTATTGAGCTCTCGGCTCGCTACAACCAGCCGCTCGGCCCGGTGAAGTGGGAGACCTATCTCACCTGGACGCTCAACCAGAACGAAATCAAGGAGCTGCTTCCCGAATGGAAGAACCCTGTCGATGGAAACACCTACTCGCTCACCGAGCTCGACAAGGGTGGCCTCTCGGGCTACAAGACCAAGCTCGTTGAAGGCGGCTCGCTGTCCGACATCTATGTCAACACGCTGGCTGTGGGCGAGCATGGCGAATACTATGTAGACCCGCAGACACACTCGCTGCGCACCAATGCCAACCATTATGTGAAGGCCGGCCAGGCTGCTCCGCGCTACAACCTCGCATGGGGCAACCAGTTCTCGTGGAACGGTTTCTCGCTTGGCTTCCAGTTTGCACTCCGTGCAGGTGGCATCGTCGTCTCGCAGACGCAGGCCATCATGGACGCCTTCGGTTCGTCGAAGGCATCGGCCGACGCCCGCGATGCTGGCGGCGTGCTCATCAACGGCAAGCCCATCAAGGCTTCCGACTACTATCAGACCGTGGCCAGCGACAGCCATATCATCGGCTCGCAGTACGTCTACAGCGCAACTAACCTGCGCCTGTCGGAGCTCTCGTTCGGCTACGACATTCCTGTTCAGAAATGGCAGAGTGTCCTGAAGGGTGCCAACATCTCGTTTGTAGCCCACAACCTTTGGATGCTCTATTGCAAGGCTCCCTTCGATCCTGAAGTCACTGCCAATACTGGCACCTACGCCCAGGGTCTTGACTATTTCATGCAGCCCAGCTTGCGTACTCTCGGACTCTCGGTTAAACTCAGATTCTAACGTATGAAAGGAGATATCAAGATGAAAAAGAATATATTACGATACACACTATTTGGTTTTCTGGCTCTGAGCCTCACCACGGCTTGCACCGATGACTTCGAGAGTCTGAACACCAACAAGCATGCTGCTACTGATGCGGATATGGAGAAGGACGGCAAGGCCGTAGGTTCTTTCTTCACGCAGATGATCAACCGCACCACGGTGATGAAGATCGGTGGCGACCAGGACGACGCCTTTGCTTCCACGGGTGCCTATCAGCACCAGATTGGCATCAGCGCCGACAGCTATTCTGGCTACATCGGCCACACGGCCGGTTGGGCTCGTGGCCGCTACAACGGCACCTATAGTTTCACGAAGGGTGACGAGTGGGGTAATGCCATGTTCAAGATGGGTATGGTGCAGATTATGCCGGCATGGGCTCAGATGCACGCCAAGGCTCTCGAGCAAAACCAGCCGCAGGTGGCCGCACTGGCCGATGTGGTAAAGGTGTTCGCCATGCACCGCGTCGCCGACCACTATGGTCCTATTCCCTATGTCGACTACAAGCTCGGTGCCATTGGCCAGACCTACGATGCACTCGATAAGGTGTATGCCAAGTTCTTCAACGAGCTCGACAGCGCTATTGCTGTGCTCACACCGTATGCACTTGCTGGAAACAACATCCTCGGCGACTACGACCCCATCTATTTTGGTGATATGCTGAAGTGGACCAAACTTGCCAACACGCTGCGCTTGCGTCTGGCTCTGCGCGTGGTCTATGCCGATGAGGCATTGGCTCGTCGCGAGGCCGAGAAGTCGGCTGCTTGCCCGGTGGGCTTCCTCGACGATGCCGACAGCCGTGCTCAGTACAACGGACTTCCCAATGCCGCCGGCGTGAATCCCATCTGGCAGCAGGCCTACGAGTGGAACGAGAATCGCATGAGTGCTCCAATGGACTCCTATCTGAATGGTTATAAGGACCCGCGCATCAGCGTCTACTTCGTGGCTGCCGGCGACGGCAAGTATCATGGTGTGCGCCAGGGTGTCTTTGCCGATGGAGCCAACCAGAGTGCTTATATCGGCGAGAAAATCTCGAATGTGAACCTGAGCGAGAACTCACCCGTTCTCTACATGGCTGCTGCCGAGAGCTACTTCCTGCGTGCCGAGGCTGCTCTGCGCGGATGGGAGATGGGCGGCACCGCCAAGAGCTTCTACGAGTCGGGCATCAAGGTCTCCATGCAGGAGAATGGCATCAGCAGCGGTGTTGATTCCTACATCGCCAACCGCACGAACAAGCCTGCAGCCTTCGCCGACAATGCCGGTGGCGACAGCGCTCCTGCTCCCAGCACCATCACCATTGCTTGGAACGACAAGGACGATGCCTTCGAGGAGAACCTGGAGCGCATCATCGTGCAGAAGTGGATTGCCAGCTGGGGTAACTCCTGCGAGGCTTGGTCGGAGTTCCGCCGCACGGGCTATCCCCGCATGTTCCCTGTGAAGCTCAACTACAGCGACGGGGCCGTGTCGAGCGAACTGCAGATTCGCCGTCTGCCCTATCCCGGAACGGAGTATAACACCAACCGCGCTGCCGTGACGGCTGCTGCCCAGCTGCTGGGCGGTCCCGATAATTGCGGCACTCGCCTCTGGTGGGACCAGAACCCTAACTTCTAATCAGTGGTCCCCCGCTTCAGTTCAGAATGTTGCTATGCCATAGCAACACTATCACAAAACATAACAAAGAAATATGGTAAAAATGAAAACAACGATATTTTCAAAGACGAGGGCAGGAGTATTCTCTCTCCTCTGTTCTCTCTCCACTCTCCTCTTTGTCTTGCTCCTCGCTTCCTGCGATACGGAGGTTGAGAACGAAACCATTCAGCACCTCTACAAGTACGACGCACAGTATTTTGAGAATCTGCGTGCCTGGAAGCAGACACCGCACGAAATCTCATACGTCTACTATGCCGCCTGGGCTCCGCTCGAGGGACAGGACGGCTACAAAGACCCTGCTTCGTGGGGCGAGCGCTTCGTCGGACTCCCCGACAGCCTCGACATTGTGAATCTCTGGATGGGCATTCCCACTGCCGAGACACATCCCGTTGCCTATCAGGACATGGTGTATTGTCAGGACGTGCTGGGCACGCGCTTTGTCTTCCACGGCGATGCATCGAACTTCAACCACTGGTTCTACGACCGCGAGTGGAACGAGTCGATGCGTGCCTTCCAGTATAAGCTCGACGGCAATGGCCAGAAGATTGTCATCAAGACCGACCCCTCCGACGAGTACTCTCTGCGCTCCTATGCCCGCTGGGCTTGCGATACGGTGATGAAGTGCCGTCTCGACGGCGTCGACTTCGACTACGAAGGCTGGGATGCTCGCAGCATGCAGATTGTTGCTGACGAGTGCAATAAGTTCTTCGGCCCCGACGGACCTTGGCCCGAGAAGCTGTTCATCATCGACTGGTTCGGTGGTGCTCCCGACGGCTGCGACGACTATTGCGACTACTTCGTGCGCCAGGCCTACACATGGCAGATTGGCTTCAGCACAGGCACCGGTGGCCGTCCGCAGGAGAAGACCGTCTATTGCGACAGCTTCGGTGGTGAGGCCGGTGAGGCCGGTCCGCGCGGCGCTCAGATCTGCGACTATGCTCGCTGGGAGCCTGCCACGGGTCAGAAGGGTGGTTGCGGCGCGTTCTACGTCGACTACAACTACAAGGATCCCTCTGGCATTCCCTATGGTGAGTTCCGCAAGGCCATTCAGATCATGAATCCCGCCATCCACAAGTAACTCCAATTGTTCAGTATGTTGCTGTGTCACAGCAACTCCAAACAAAAAATAAAGCAACAATGAAAACAACAATATTTTCAAAGACTACGATAGGAGCACTTGCCGTATGCTCGCTGCTGCTCTCTGCATGCCGCGGCGATGGTGGGTTCGACTACGACCACTCGGCCCTCTACGTCTCGGGCACCGACGAGAATCCTGTCGTGAAATTCGTGGTCGAGGACACGCCCGCCAGCTATGCTGTCACGGTGCAGTCAACCGAGAAGGTTGCCTCCGATGTGAAGCTGCTGATGGCCATCGACCGTTCGAAGGTGGCAGAGTATAACGAAGCCAACAAGACCAATTATTTCGCCATTCCCGAAGGAGCTGTCGAACTGGAGAATCCGGAGGTTGTCATCACCGAGGGCAACGCCATCTCGTCGGCTGCCACCGTGCGCGTGCTCAGCACCGAGCAGTTCGAAGAGGGCTGCACCTACATGGTGCCTGTTACCATCAAGGGCATCAGTGGTAGCATGATGAACATCATCGAAGGTTCGCGCACCATCTTCCTGCGCATCTCGCGTGTGCTGAACTTCGCAGCCGTGAATGCCGACTACAATGCGTCGTCGAACTTCATCTTCGAGAACGCCATCCCCCTCACCACGTTCACCTACGAGATGAAGATCTATCCCACCGGACTCGCCAACAGCGGCCCACAGCGCTTCTGCGCCCTCGAGCAGGCCGACGAGTCGAAGGCCCTGCTGCTGCGCTTCAACGAGGCCAACACCTCCAACAAGCTGCAGGTCATGACGCCGTATGGAACACTGATGTCGAACACCGAGTTCGCCAACAACCAGTGGTATCTGCTCTCCATCGTCTGGGACGGCACCAACCTGCTGTTCTACGTCAATGGTGTGCTCGACAACTCGCTGGCAGGCAAGGATCCCGATGTCATCAACTTCCAGCGCTTCGAGATGGGAATGTCGTGGGGAGGCTATAACTCACGTCAGTTCTTCGGACATCGCTTCTGCGAGTTCCGCGTATGGGACCGTGCCCTCTCGGCCAGCGAGATTCTCGGCGGCCTCTGCGGTGTTGCTGTGGGTAGCAGCGGTCTGCAGGCCTACTGGAAGTTCAACGAGGGCACAGGCCACGTCTTCCACGATGCCACCGGTCACGGCTTCGATATGGACTGGAAGCAGACCTCTCGTGCCATCTATGAGGGTGACATGCTTCCCACTCCCGATGCTTATAAATCCATCAAGTGGGTAAAGGATGACATCAACAAGTGTGCTCAGTAAACAAAGTAACAAGGTATCAAAGTAACAAAGTAACGATGAAAATAAAGATTTTTCAAAAGGCTTGGCTCCTATTGCTCCTTGCCCCTTGCTCCTTGCTCCTCACATCGTGTAGCGACGACGAACAATACGACGTAGTGGGCAATCCTGACAACCTTGTCTATTTCAAGGCAAATGCCGACAACACCTTCCATGGGATGGTCATCCATACGCCCGTAGGTGATTTCGGCGACATCAATGCTAAGTTCCCCGTGCGCATCCTGCGTCCTGCCCGTCAGAACACGCAGGTGAAGGCAGTCGTCGACTACACAATGGTCGATGCCTACAACGAGGCCAACGGCACCAGCTATGCAGCAATGCCGGAGACGGCCATCGACGCCTCGCGCCTCACGGCAATCATTCTCGCCGGCAACATCCAGGCTGAGGACTCCATCGAGATTGGCATCCGTCAGGAGGCCCTCGCCTCGCTCACCGCTCCCGCCTATCTGCTGCCTGTGCGCATCATCGACGTACAAGGCGACGGCACGCCCAGCGAGGAGCGTGGCTTTGGCTATGTCATCGTCAACACCGAGTCGAAGCTCATCCGCACGCTCGCCGATGCTTCTGAGATGCCCGGCACGCTCATCACGGCTGGCAACGACTGGACGGCCGCCTACAGCTCTGGTGTCGACATCACTGCCGGCGAGCTCTTCGATGGCTCCCTGAGCAATGGCCCGCAGCTGCGTACCGATGCCGACGGCGGCAAGACAACCACCGTCATCGTCGACATGAAGAAAGAAGCAAAGGTGAATGGACTGCGCCTCGCCCGCTACTACATGAGCTACTGGGGTGGCTGGTACATCGACGAGTATTACTTCTCCGCCGTGCACATTGAGTACAGCCTCGACGGACAGTCGTGGAGCGAGGCAGGCACAGCCCAAGAGGCCGACATGCCGAAAGCAAATGGCTATCAGCACATTGCCTTCTATGCTGGTGTTCCCACCCGCTACCTCCGCCTCACCATCGAGAGCGGCTCCTCTGCCGTCTCCAGCCTCGCTGAGCTGGGCGTATATGTAGAAGGAGAGTTGGAAATCCACTAATCATCCTGATTACATCATAAAAAGCGGAAGTCATCAACCCTGATGGCTTCCGTTTTTCTTTTGTAGGGCGAAAGCTATGCTTTGAGGTGCCAAGAGCAATGCTTTGAGGTGTCAAGAGCTATGCTTTCAGACTCTGGGAGCATTGACTTTAGACTCTGGGAGCAATGCTTTTGCAGTCTGAAAGCAATGCTTTTGCGGACCAAAAACAGTGCTCCGACACTCTGAGTTGATTGCAACAGGAACGCAGGGGCAATGCTATTGGAAAATCAATGGAAAGAAACAGAAATCTTTTCACTCTGAAATCAGCTTCACGGCAGAGTTAAGGCCACTGGGGACGGGTGCCCAACGGTCGTAGGTGGTGCGTTGATAGTTCAGGTCGACGACGTTGATTTCGTTGAACTTTCGCCACTTATAGCCCTTTCTGTCGAGGTCGGCGATGCGGTTGGCAGGTAGGTTGGTCACCTCGATGCGTATCTCGTTCTTTCCCTTGTGCAAAGCGTCGCGGCAGTCAAGTACATACGGCACCGCCCATGCACAGCCAATGAACTGCCCGTTGATGTACACGCGTGCCGACTCGCGCACGTCGCCGAGGTCGAGCAGCCAGTGTTGGCGTGCCTGCCGGCGTGAGAGTCGCAGCGTCGTCGTATAAACTCCCGTTCCCATGGTCACCGCTGCTGCGGGCGATAGTCCTTCCCAGGTCTGAGGCGTGTCCAATTGGAATGTCTCCGTCACCTCTGGTTGAGCGTCTACGAACGTCAGCGTCCACGGCCCTTGCAATGTAATCTCCTCCGTGCTGGATGGAAGAACAGCAACGCGTTCGGCACGGCTATCCATCGGCATGTTGTCAGTCTTCAGAATCCTCGACTCTCCTGAGCGCAGGCGAATCCGTATGCTGTTCCCTGCAATCTCTGCTGGCGTGGTGTCGCCTGTCATCGGGTCGTACCACGTAGCGTTGGCGAAGTCCACAGCCAGCGGCACCGATGCATCGACATCGTTTGGTGAGAGGTTGGCGATGAAATAATGGTGTCCGTGTTCGTGGCTGCGACGTATCATGTGCAGTCCCAGCTGCGTCTTCATCGTCTCCGGCCGTGTGGCACGAGCCATCGCATCAGCATCCTCGCCGTAGATGACCAGCGGTGCGAGGCGCGTAAGCACCTCTTGCAACGCTGGCGTAATGGTCGTTCCCGAGGGAATGATCAGTGCCTTATAGCGTGTGCCAGCCTCTGTTACCAAACAGTCGCCCTCGCGAGTGGTCTTGTTCAGTAGCTGTTCGCTGATGTAGTCGCAGTCGAAGCCCAGCCGGTCAATCTTCAGCACGCTCTCGATGAACTCCGGTGCAATCTTTCCCATGTTGTGAATGCTGAACTGCATGAAACGGCGCTCAGGGTTCTTCTTCCATAGGTCGCGCACGGGCAGATAAACCAGGAAGTCGTTGTCGGGCTTTCCCCACTGCAGGAAGCTCTGGCAGCGCTCGATATATTTCATGAGGAACGGGGCGTCGCGCCAGATGCTGTTCGTTGGACTCATATCCACCGATGCATAGAACTCCCAACCTGGCCACGTGTCGTCCTTCGGCGAGTAGCAGGTGCCGTGGAAGAACATGCGGTTTACGCCCGCACAGAACATCAGGTCGAGGTCGGGCTTCATCTGCGAAAGCGATGTTCGGAAATGCTCCGTGAGCCATGTGAACGTCTCACTCGACGTCAGCGGCTTCCCTGTGACGTGAGCTGCCGACGGCGCATATTTCAACATCGACAGGTCGGAATCGTTTTTGCGTGTCATGCCTGGGTCGCGGCGCAGTCCTTTAATGCCGAAGTCAGAGAGCCCGAAGCCTTCAATCTCTGGAATGTCAACCGCCGCATAGCAGTCGATGAGGTTTGCCGGAGAGCCGTGAGCCTGATTGCGGGTGATGGCGCCGTGTGCATGCGCCCATGCCGTCCATTGCTGGGTGAAGTTCTCAAGGAGCAAGTCGGCAAGCGTTTCGCGGTAGTCGGAGACGGCCCCCCCGTCGTCCCCCGAGGGGGACACTATACCCTTCTTGGCTATTGTTGCACCCTCGGGGGCTGTTGGGTGCAGGAATTCCGGGAAATGGTCTTCGAGCCGATAGCCGCGCCGCTTTGCGAACTCTTCCAGCAACGAGGGAGTCCAATCGCCGTCGGCCACTTCATAGCTATCGTTGAAGAAAGTGTGAGGGTAGGGGGTGCCTGTCCTGTCGAAGGCATCGCTGATGTGTTGCAGGTAGTTTGCAACAGCCTGGCGGTCGAAGTGGTCGACAACTAAACCTTCACCGCCGGGTGCGGCACGCTTCACACGCATGATACCATATTTAATATAGAGGGCAACAATATTCTTCTCCGCCCCCTCGTCGCCGAGTTGGGCCAGTTGGTCTTTTGAGGCTTTCCAAGTGAGCAGGCCGTCATGTGCACAATCGGTAATGTCGATAGCCACAGCGTCGCCGCCATAGAGCATCACCTTCTGCAACACGCAGTTTTTGCGGTCTCGCTCGCTGGGAAGAATGTCGAGTGCAGAGATGCTGTTGCCAGCGAACGTCTTCTCCACGAACACCGCCCGGCATGCCGACTCCTCCAGTGGCACCCACGGACCACCGAACGGCCAACCCGTGCCCGTCGCCATATCAATTTCTATGCTGTCGCGCCGTCCCTCGTCTTGCACAAACCGCAGCATCTCCATATATCGGTCGGAGAGGAACGGGATGTTATTCGCATCGTTGCCCTGTACGCCGTAGATAGGCGTGATTTCCACCGCACCGATACCGGCACGGCTATACTCCTGCAGATTCCACTGCAGATTCTCCTTGTCTACGGCCGAGCCCAGCCACCACCAGCGCACACCAGGTCGCGCCTCTGGTTTGGCTTCCGGCCACTGCTGAGCATGCATCGCAAGGCAAATTGTCGTCAGCAGGAAAAAGGTTGTAATTCGTCGCATATCATCAATGCAGCAGAGCTGCGAGTAAAAGTACTATGTAAGTGTAAGTTTCTACCTATCCGCCCACCACCACTTTGATTCCGTGGCGTTCGAACTGCTGACGGCATCGGTCGAGGGTTTCGTCGCTTGGTGCCTTCATGAGGAGTCCCTCGGGGTTGTATTCTGTGCCGCGTCGGCGGTGCTTGTCTTTTCCCACATCGTGATAGGGGAGGAGGTGGATTATTGAGTTTAGAGTGGAGGGTTTAGAGTTTAGAGTGGAGGCTTTAGAGTTTAGAGAGGCGATGAAAGAGGCTGTTGCCTCGATATTCTCCTCGTTGTCGTTGATGCCCTCGATGAGTGGGAGGCGGAACCAGATGTTCGCACCCAGTTCCATGAGCAGCCGTGCATTCTCGAGGATAGGCTCGTTCGGCACACCCGTGAGCTCGCGGTGTCGGTTGGAGTCCATGTGCTTCAGGTCGACAAGGAAGAGATCGGTCTCCTCCGCAATGGCCTTCACCGTTTCCGCTGAGGCATAGAGCGACGTGTCAACAGTGCGGTGCAGACCTCGCCGTCCTAGCTCCTTCAGAACCGCCAGCGCTGCCTGTGGCTGCATCAGTGGTTCACCGCCGCAGAGCGTCACGCCACCACCGCTGTCCTCCATCACATCGCGTTCCTTCTCTATCTCAGCCATCAACTCGTCAATTGTCCACTCGCGTCCGCACATCTCCAATGCCTTGGCAGGACAATTGAGAGTTAAGAGTTGATAGTTGATAGTTGATAGTTGAGAGTCAGTGGAGAGTTTAGAGTTTAGAGTTGAGAGTTCTTTCGCTGCTATAGTTTCATCCAGCGCAGTCCCCCTTCCCTTTAGGGAGGGGTTGGGGGTAGGCTCCCTTTTCGGCGGCAGCCTATCAGGGTACAGCCCACATGTGTTACAGCCAATGCACTTGCTCTGTTTGAACAGCACCTCGGGTTCTGGGAGCCACGACTCGGGATTGTGGCACCACACGCAGCGCAGGGGGCAACCCTTCATGAAGATGGTCGTGCGGATGCCTGGTCCGTCGTTGATGGCATATCGTTTAATGTCGAATATCAGCATACGTCGTTGGGATATCGTTTCAAGTAGATCAGCAGCAGTTCTTGCACTTTTCTGTTCCGTCTACAAAATTACATTTTTTTTCTTAACCCGCAAAACCTTTCGTTTGTTTTTTCTGCCTTCCACCTGCATGGCATCTCCTATAGGCTCCTATGGCTTTGGTGTTCAGGGCGTAAAGCATCCCTTTTTTATCGGTTCGCAGAATTAATTGTTGGTTTTTGTAAGCGGAATGAAAATATTTTATTATCTTTGCAAAACCTAAATAAGGAAGACATGATTGGTCATTTCTTTCCGATAATATTAAAATACCTTCCGATAACAAACCAAACAAAATAACACAACATGAAGAAACTACTGACAACTATCGTGCTTATGGCAGCACCCATCCTTGCCACGCTGGCACAACAGGTGCCGCAGGTAGGAAACATCCTGGGACGACACACCACATCGCTCAATGGCAAGTGGCACTACATCGTTGACGTACAAGAGGAAGGCTACTACGACTATCGTATGAACCCGACGCGCTGGGGATTCTTCCGCAACGCTAAACCGCAGAAGCCTGAAGACCTCATAGAGTATGACTTCGACAAGGCTGAAGAGATGGAACTGCCCTCCGATTGGAACACACGCGACGAGCGGCTGTTCTTTTATGAGGGTACGGTCTGGTTCTATAAGAAGTTCAACGTTCAAGGTTCGAAGTTCAAAGCGGAGAAACGGCGCGCGCTGCTCTATTTCGGTGCGGTGAACTACGATGCGCATGTCTACGTGAACGGCAACCACGTGGGACACCATATTGGCGGATTCACGCCCTTCAACTATGACGTCACCGACCAACTGAAGGATGGTGAGAACTTCGTTATCGTGAAGGTGGACAACAAACGCCATGCAGAAGATGTGCCCACACAGATTTTCGACTGGTGGAACTATGGCGGCATCACGCGCGACGTGTTGCTGGTGGACGTGCCCGATACCTACGTGGAGAATTACTCGCTGCAGCTGGTGAGCCTCGAGGGACGACGCCTGGCATTTAGCGTGAAGTTGAACAAGGCCGAGGCTGGCCGACGGGTGACGTTGAGTATTCCTGAGCTGAAACTGAAGAAGGAACTCATCACCGCTGCCGATGGTACGGCAACAACCTTTATGAAGGCGAAGCCAGTGCTGTGGAGTCCCGCTACGCCGAAGCTATATAAGGTGGACATCACCATGGATGGCGAGACCATCTCCGATGAGATTGGCTTCCGGAAGATAGAGACGCGCGGTAAGCAGATTCTGCTCAACGGCGAACCCATCTTCCTGAAGGGCATCAGCATACATGAGGAGAAACCCAATGGCGGCGGCCGCGCCAACTGCACAGAGGATGCTCACACGCTGCTTTCATGGGCAAAGGAGTTGGGCTGCAACTTCGTGCGTCTGGCACACTATCCACATAACGAATATGCCGTTCGCGAAGCCGAGCGCATGGGCATTTTGGTTTGGTCGGAGATTCCTGTGTATTGGACCATTGCCTGGAAGAACTTCGCAACCTATCAGAACGCGGAGGCTCAGCTGCACGACATGATCGCCCGCGACCACAACCGCGCGAACGTCATCATCTGGAGTATCGCCAATGAGACACCGCACTCGCCCGAGCGCGACCAGTTCCTCGGACGTCTGGCCACCTATGCCCGCACGCAGGATTCCACGCGCCTGATCTCGATGGCGATGGAGGTGACGGGAGCGTCGAACTACCACAACCGCCTGCAGGACAATATGAATAAGTATGTCGATGTGGTGTCGTTCAACCAATACATCGGTTGGTATCGCGACGTGAACGATGCTCCGAAGATGACATGGGAGATTCCCTACAATAAACCTGTTATCATCAGTGAGTTCGGAGGTGGTGCAAAGGCCGGCTATCATGGCGAGAAGAACCAGCGCTGGACGGAGGAGTTTCAGGAGAACCTGTATCGTGAGAACACGGCGATGCTCGACAAGATAGAAGGCTTGGCAGGTACCACGCCTTGGATTCTGAAGGACTTCCGTTCGCCGCGCCGCGTGCTCACCGGCATCCAAGACTACTACAACCGCAAGGGTCTCTTCAGCGACGACGGCCAGAAGAAAAAGGCCTTCTTCGTGCTGAAGGAATGGTATGAGAAGAAGTAGTTTAGAGTTTAGAGTTCTTTCTCCGCTTCGCGTCGAGCGGAGAGTTGAGAGTTTAGAGTATTTAGTTGAGAGGATATCAATGAGAAAATTAGGATTTGCGTTATTGACCCTGCTACTGGCAGGAACACTTACCATACAAGGACAGAACCGCCAGCACCAGCTGGTGGACGACGACTGGCAGTTCGCCTTCGGACATGCTGCCGACCCGCAGAAGGATTTCGGCTGTGGCACGGAGTATTTTAACTACCTCACGAAGGCTGCGAGCATTCACAATGCAGGACCGTATAGCATGAAGTTCGATGCATCGGGCTGGCAGACTGTCGACCTCCCGCATGATTGGGTGGTCGGCTTGCCCTTTGCCCGTGAGGCCAGCCACAGCCACGGCTATAAGACCGTGGGCTGGAAGTATCCTGCTACGTCGGTGGGCTGGTATCGCAAGGTGTTCACCATCGACAAAGCCGACGAGGGCCAGCACTTCGAGCTGCAGTTCGACGGCATCTTCCGCAACGCTCGTATCTGGGTGAACGGTTTTTATCTGGGTGGTGAAGAGAGTGGCTACATCCCACAGACGTTCGACATCACCGAATACCTGAACTACGGCGACTCGAATCTCGTCTGTGTGCGCGTGGACGCATCACTCGAAGAAGGCTGGTTCTACGAGGGTGCCGGCATCTATCGCCATGTGTGGTTGAACCGCACGGCACCAGTTCACGTAAAAACCTTTGGCACCTTCGTGCATGCCGACCTGCAGGCACCTTTCTCCGAGGCAGCGCTTACCATTGAAACCACCGTAGGCAACGATGCCGCGCAACAAGAGTGCTATAGCCTGCGACACGAGCTGGTGGACGCAGCCGGACAGGTGGTTGGCACAGCGACAGTGGCCGAACAGGCGCTTCCTGGTAAGGGCGAACAGCTGTCAATAGCGAAGATGACCATCACGAACCCGCATCTGTGGAACCTCGACGACCCCTATCTCTATGAGCTCAGAACTCATGTGGTGAATAGCGGAGGAGCGGTCATCGACACCTATCAGACCATTACCGGTCTGCGCCATTTGCAATTCGATGCCGATCGCGGTTTCTTCCTGAATGGAAAGCCCGTGAAACTGCTGGGCGTGAACATGCATCAAGACCATGCAGGAGTGGGTGTGGCTGTGCCCGATGCCATGCAGGCATGGACGGTGCGACAGCTGCAATCGATGGGATGCAATGCCATTCGTACGAGCCATAATCCCGCTACACCGGAACTCCTCGACGCCTGCGACCGACTGGGCATGCTTGTGCTTGAGGAGAACCGCCTCACGGGTGTGAACGACTACCAGCGGCACCAGCTCGCTATGATGATTCATCGCGACCGTAACCATCCAAGCATTATTCTATGGAGTGTCGGCAATGAGGAATGGGGCATCGAATGGAACGACTTCGGCCGTCGCATCGGAGCAGCCATGCGCGAGTTCTGTCATCGCCTCGATCCCACGCGTCTGGCCTGCGCCGCCACGAGTAGCGGACCTACCATCGTGGAACCGATGGATGTGGCTGGCTATAACTACATCCTGCAGAACCCCGTAGAGGAACATCGTGCTCGCTATCCGCAGCGCATCGCTCTTGGCAGCGAGGAGACCACGGGTTGCGGCACACGCGGCATCTATTTCGACGATACGAGGAATGGTCGCATGGCGGCCATCAACCGCGGTAAGCAAGGCCCCGACAGCCTGTTCAACTGCATCGAGCGCGGCTGGAAGTTCTACGATGAGCGGCCTTGGCTTAGCGGACTGTTCTACTGGACGGGTTTCGATTATCGCGGCGAGCCCAATCCGCTCTCGTTCCCTGCCACGGGGTCGGAGTTCGGCATCCTAGACTATTGCGGCTTCCCGAAGGACGAGGCTTATTACCTCAAAGCATGGTGGACCAACGAACCCGTGTTGCACCTGCTGCCCCACTGGAATCTGAAGGGCCACGAGGGCGAGGAGGTTGAAGTGTGGGCATACTCGAATTGTGCAGAGGTGGAACTCGTCGTGAATGGCAAACGACTTGGTCGGAAGCCAATGCCGAAGGACGGGCATCTGAGCTGGAAGGCGGTCTATCAACCGGGCTATATCGAAGCTCGCGGCTACAACGCCCAGGGGCGTCGCATCAAGACCGAGCGCATCGAGACCACCGGCGCTCCTGAACGCATGGTCGTCTCTGCCGACCGCACATCGCTCAGCGCCGACAACCAGGACGTGAGCATTGTCACCATTGAGTTGCAGGATCGTCGTGGACGCTTCGTTCCCGATGCCTGCGAAGAGATAGAGCTGGAGGTTGCTGGTCCCGTCCGCATCCTTGGTGTGGGCAATGGCGACCCAGCATGGCAGGCACAGGAACAACCCTCCGTCCGCAACGCTCGTACCTTCCGCGTTCGCTCCTTCAACGGCCTGGCCCAGGTCATCCTGCAAACCACTCGCGAGACCGGCACCGCCACTCTCACCTGTACGGCAGGAAAGGCTGTAGGTAAGGTGCAGTTTACATTGAACAATTAGTTATTGACAAAAAAACTCTTGAATGGGAATAAACTGGATGAGAAAACTACTATCAATCATACTGCTGGCCGTCACGGCTTCAGCGACTTGCTGGGCACAGAATACCGAGTTCGAAACCGCCACGGAGGCCGTGAAGAATATGGCTGTGGGCTGGAATCTTGGCAATACGCTCGACAGCAACTCGGGTGACACGCTGAACATGTGGATTGAGCATTGGACAGCGCGCACGCCCCCTGATTATGAGAAGGCGTGGGGACAGCCTGTGACGAAGGCTTCGCTGATGAAGATGTTCAAGAATGCAGGGTTCAATGCCATCCGCGTGCCGGTGACGTGGTATCCACATATGGAGGCGAAGTTTAAGTTCACAAGCAACGATAACAGCAACTGGTATCCCTCACGCGACGACATTGGCACAAAGGTGAATGCCGCCTGGATGCGCCGCGTAGAGCAGGTGGTGGACTATGTTATCGATGCCGGTATGTATTGCATCCTAAACGTGCATCACGACACGGGTGCCGCTAACACAGCGTGGCTCGTGGCCAGCGAAGCCGACTACGAGAAGCAGCACGAACGCTACGAGGCCCTGTGGAAGCAGATTGCAGAGACTTTCCGTGACTACGACGAGCACCTGCTCTTCGAGAGTTATAACGAGATGCTCGATACGGAAGATTCCTGGTGTTTCGCCTCGTTTGCAGCGCAGGGCAGTTACAATGCCACCATCGCGCGTTCGGCCTATAACGGCATTAATAGCTATGCGCAGACATTCGTCAACACCGTGCGTGCCACGGGTGGCAACAACGCCCTGCGCAACCTTGTCGTCAATACCTATGGTGCCTGCAACGGCGAGGGCAATTGGAACAGTCATCTGCAGGATCCGCTGAAGGAAATGAAACTGCCTGACGACGAGGTGATGAACCACCTAATCTTCGAGGTGCACAGCTATCCCGATATTAAAAACCTTTCGTCGGCCAAGAGCACGCTCAACACGACCATCAGCAACCTAAAGAAGAACCTTGCCAGCAAGGGTGCTCCAATCATTTTCGGCGAGTGGGGCACCAGCACCGACAAAGCCTACGAGCAGTATCGCTCGAACATGCTGAGCTTCTATCGCTACTTCATCGAGCAGACCAAGAAGGCGGGCATAGGCACCTTCCACTGGATGGGGCTTTCCGACGGCGACCATCGTAGCGTGCCTGAGTTCAACCAGGCCGATCTTGTGGAGGCCATCATCAAGGGCTATTATGGCGAGGATGGCTATATCAGCGGGATAGAAAACCTCACCCCCAGCCCCTCTCAAAAGGGCGTAGGCAGTATCGAGGGCGACGAAGGGGTGTATGACCTGAGTGGACGCAGAGTCTGTTCCTTCACCTCGAATCTTGACAATCTTCCCAAGGGTGTTTATATCGTGGGTGGCAGAAAGATCGTCGTGAGATAACATCCCAACATCTTCTAAATATCACTATTTCTAATCATAATCATTTTAATATTTATGGAAACAACATTAGTACTTCTGAAGCCCAGCTGCGTACAGCGTCAGCTGATTGGTGAAATCGTGAATCGTTTTGAACGTCGTGGACTCCGCATCGCAGGAATGAAGATGATGCAGCTCGATGAGGCCATCCTCCGCGAGCACTATGCACATCTGGCCGACCGTCCCTTCTTCCCCTCGTTGGCTGCGTCGATGATGGCTTCGCCCATCGTGGCACTCGCCGTCTCGGGCGTGGATGCCGTGCAGGTGGTTCGTGTGATGACGGGCAGCACAAACGGACGCGAGGCAGCTCCGGGCACCATTCGTGGTGACTACTCGATGAGCAACCAGCAGAACATCGTACATGCCAGCGACTCGACGTCGAATGCCGCCATCGAGCTCGCCCGCTTCTTCCGTCCGGAAGAAATCTTCGACTACGAGGCTGCTATGCAAGGCTTCATCTACGGCGAAGGCGAAGCAAAGTAAAGGCCCCACCTAGGAGTGGCCGCAGGTGTTAACGGAAGTTAATGTGGGCGCTACTTGCAGTTTTTTTCGTAACTTCGCAGGCAGAATGAAATGTAGCTATCGCATTGCGGAAGTGAGGCCCTACATTTGCTGGCCGTATTTCTACCATGCCTGGGGCGTGGCGGGAATCCGTGGAGGCGGTTCGCCAGAGGGACAGAACGCCCTGACGGCGGAGCGCGAAAACCTATGGGCCGATGCTCAGCACATGCTCGACGAGCTGGAAGGGCGCGTGCAGACACAAGCGTTGTTCGTGCTCCACGAGGCCTATGGTGAAGGCGATGATATCGTGCTGGTGAAGGACAACCGCGAGCTGGCACGACTGCCGATGCTTAGGCAACAGTCGTCAGCCGCACCGCAGCTCTGCCTGGCTGACTTCCTGTACCCAAAAAGCGAGGCACCAACCGGCTCCCTGCTCCCCAAAGGCAAGACGCCGACCGGCTCCCAGCTTCCCAAAGGCGAGATGCCGACCGATAGCTCCTTCTGCCACCTAGGCCTCTTTGCAGCCACCGTTTCGTCAACATTCGTTGACGAGGCCACCGACGACTACCGCCGCATGTTGGCACAGACGCTCGCCGACCGCCTGGCTGAAGCCACGGCGGAGGTCCTTCATGAGCAGGTGCGCCGCACCTATTGGGGCTATGCCCCCCACGAGCGGCTGTCTGTTGACGAGCTGCATCGTGAGGCGTTTCAAGGCATCAGGCCTGCTGTGGGCTATCCGTCGCTGCCCGATATGAGTCTGAACTTCCTGCTCGACGGCCTGCTCGACATGCAGCAAGTGGGCATACGGCTCACCGAAAGTGGCATGATGTGCCCGCACGCCAGCGTCTCGGGACTGATGTTCGCACATCCCCAGGCCCGTTATTTCGACGTGGGACGCATCGGCGACGACCAGTTGGCCGACTATGCCCGCCGACGCGGTTTGCCTTCCGACGACCTGCGCCGCTTCCTCCGAATTGCCGATGCCGGCTGACGCCACGAAGATTGTTGAACCCCCTAACTGAAGAATCACAGTGATCGACAGAATTATCATATTGCTCCTGCTGGTACTGTTCCTGCCACAGCTCTATTTCGACCGTCGCAAATGGCGGCGACGGGGCGTGCTGGTGCGTGTGCTTAGCTGGCTTCCCACGCTGGCCATGATGGTTGCCACAGTGGTGCTTGCCCTCGAACGCGATTTCACAACCCCCGACCAGGCGGCCGAGAATACTTACTTGCTGGTGCTGGGCTTGTACTTCATTCCGAAGGCGGTGTATGTACTCTGTTCCATTGTGGGACGCATCGTGAAGAAGCTCAGCCACTCGCGCTATAACTGGGGAAACCTCGTGGGAATGGTACTTGGGTTGATCATCGTTTACGTTATGCTTTATGGTAGCTTCATCGGTGTGCGACGACTGAATGTAAACCACGTGGAAATAACTCTCGAGAAACTGCCGCGCGCCTACGACGGCTATAAGCTGGTGTTGTTCTCCGATGCACATGTGGGGTCGTTCACGGGTTGGCGCCAGAAGCTTTTGCAGCGCGACATCGACTCCATCAACGCACAAAAGGCCGATGCCATTGTCTTCGCTGGCGACCTACAGAATCTGCGTCCAACGGAACTCTATCCCGTGCAGGATATGCTGCGACAGCTCAAGGCTCCCGATGGAGTGTTCTCGGTGCTGGGCAACCACGACTATAGCGACTACATCAAGGACGATCCTGCCATCTGTGCTGCCAACGAGCGAGAGATGCAAAGCCGACAGCGGCAGTTCGGATGGACGCTGCTCATGAACGAGTGGAAGTCCATCAACCGCGGCTCACGGAAAGAGGGAAGGCTGGTGTTTGCCGGCATGGAAAACTACAGTATGAAGGATAGCACGCAGCGTGCTGACCTGAAGCTTACACTTGCTGGCATAGATCCTGCCGACTGCGTCATCCTTTTGCAACACGACCCGTCGGCATGGCAGCAGTTGATATTGCCCGAGGCCAATGTGCCGCTAACGCTGAGCGGACACACCCACGGCGGCCAGCTCTCGTTCTTCGGTCTGCGTGCGACGCGAGTGAAGGGTGGCGAAGACTATGGCCTCTACCACGAGGGGCATCATCAGCTGTACGTCACCTGCGGCATCGGCGGTCTGATTCCCTTCCGCTTTGGTTTGTCGCCGGAGATTGCTGTCATCACCCTGAAATCCGATAAACATTGAAAGCAGAAATAACGTCATAACGAATATGATTAAGTTCCTCTATCGTCTGTATCAGCTGTTCATCGCTGCCCCTCTCTGCCTTGTGGCAACGCTCATCACAGCGCTGGCCGTCATTATCGGCTGCACGCTTGGCAACGGCCACTTCTGGGGCTACTATCCCGGCCGCTGGTGGTCGCAGTTCATCATTCGTGTGCTATTGCTGCCGGTGAAGGTGGACGGTCGTGAACACTTGGCGAAAGGACAGTCGTACGTCTTCGTGAGCAATCACCAGGGGGCCTTCGACATCTTCCTCATCTATGGATTCCTGGGGCGCAACTTCAAGTGGATGATGAAGCATCAGCTGCGCAGTCTGCCACTCGTCGGCAAGGCCTGCGAGGCAGCCCATCACATCTTCGTCGACAAGCGAGGGGCCAGTCGCATCCGCCAGTCGTATGAACAAGCGCGCGAGACGCTGCGCGACGGCATGTCGCTCGTGGTGTTTCCTGAAGGAGCCCGCACGTTCACAGGCCACATGGGACAGTTCCGTCGAGGTGCCTTCATGCTCGCCGACGAGTTGCAGCTGCCCGTTTGTCCGCTGACCATCAACGGCTCATTCCGTGTGAAGCCCCGCATGAAAGACATCTATTGGGTGTTCTGGCATCCGCTGCGCCTCACCATCCACGAGCCCATACAACCCGTCGGGCAGGGGGCCGACAACATCCGCCATACTGAGGAGGAGAGCTATCGTGTCATCATGTCTGCACTCGAGCCTGAGTACCAAGGGTTTGTGGAGAATCCTGACCAATAAGCAGTTTTTTCCGTATTTATTTTGATAAGTCGCAGAAATGTTGTAATTTCGCAGGGTGAAACCTATAAACCGGAAACTTCAATCAATATGGATAAGAATCTGAAAGAAGAAACCACGAAGCTGGTGAACAACGTGAAAGGTAATCCCTATTGGAAATGGATTGCTTTGGCGGTGTTAGGCCTGCTGGTGGGACTCATGGCCTATTGTAGTTCGTCTTCCAAAGAGAGCAGCGGTCCGGGCCTGCCCGTTGCCGAGGCCTTCGACAGTCTGACAGCTGTGCTTCCCAAGGGTAGCGTGGTGGTGGCTCGCTTTCCTGATGAGGAGCGTGCCGATATGTACTACATGAACAGTGGCGTTCTCTACTGCTTCAACGGCAAGAGCAAGCTGCTCGAGGAGATGGGCATCACAGGTGTGCCCAGCGGCAGCTATGTAGACGCAAAGCTCTCGCAAGACGAGAAGTACATCATGCTTACCGTTCGTCAGGGAAAGCTCGACAAGCTCTATCGTCTGAACACCATGAACCGCAACATCGTAGACATGGACAAGAGCACCATTGTGGTTGAAGAAGAAGAGGTGGTGGAGGAGAAAGCCTACAAACCTGTAGAGAAGAAGCCGGAGGTGCCGCAGATCACCGAGCCGCTGCCCGAGGCTGCCTTCGCCGATGAGCCCACGGGTGCCGGACATGAGGTGAAGAAGGAATCTGCCGAACCAAAGAAATCAGCCGAACCTACCAATGCCCCAGAGGTCACTACCATCTCAACGGAATAGCCTCTCTCAACTCTCAACTCTAAACTCTCAACTCTCAACTCTCATGAGCGATAGCATCGTCATCATCCCGACCTACAACGAGAAGGAAAACATCGAGAAAATCATACGTGCCGTGCTGGCACTCGGCCAGCCCACTGTTAATCCTGCCGACGGTTCACAAATACCGGCAGGACATCAGTTTAACATCCTCGTCATCGACGACGGTTCACCCGATGGTACCGCACAGATAGTGCATCGGCTGATGGACACGGAGTTTAGCGACCGGCTGTTCATCATCGAGCGCTCGGGAAAGTTGGGCTTGGGCACCGCCTATATCACAGGCTTCAAGTGGGCGTTGGAGCATGAGTACGACTACATCTTCGAGATGGATGCCGACTTCAGCCACGACCCCAACGACCTGCCGCGCCTCTACAGCGCCTGCCACGACGAGGGCTACGACCTTGCCATCGGCTCGCGCTACGTCAGCGGCGTGAACGTCGTGAACTGGCCCATCGGTCGCGTGCTCATGAGCTATTTCGCCTCGAAGTATGTGCGCTTCGTCACGGGTTTCAAGGTTCACGACACCACAGCAGGATTCAAGTGCTACAAGCGCCGCGTGCTGAAGACCATCGAACTCGACAAGATTCGCTTCAAGGGCTATGGCTTCCAGATTGAGATGAAGTACACCGCCCACAAGATTGGCTTCCGCATCAAGGAGGTTCCCGTCATCTTCATCAACCGGCGCGAAGGCGTGTCGAAGATGTCGGGTGGCATCTTTGGCGAAGCGTTCTTCGGCGTCATGCGTCTGCGCTGGGACGGCTGGTTCCGCAAGTATCCGCCCCTGCCTGCAGAGTAAACCATTTGTATGGAAATACACGACATTGCGAAACTCTATGCAATGCTGCCGCAGGTCGGGGCATTGCGCCACGTACTGGAAAACAAATCGGAGAAAGACGTTTTCCTGGAAGGATTAGTTGGCTCTTCCCAGCCGCTTTTGTTCGCTGCCTTGAGCCAAAAGGAAAAGAAAAAACCGCTGCCCAGTAGTTTTTTGTTCGTCTTGTCAGATGCCGATGAGGCAGGCTATTTCTATAGCGACCTCATGCAACTGGAGAACCTTCCGCAGGAGGGCGGCGAGTCTGCTGGAGCTGCAGCTCAGGTGCTGTTCTTCCCCTCGTCCTATCGACGGGCGGTGAAGTATGGCCAGCGCGACGCAGCCAACGAAATCCTGCGCACCGAGGTGCTGGCACGTCTCAACACTTCGCTCTCCACGTCTCAACGTCTAAACGTCTCCACGTCTAAACCTCTCAACGTCTCCGCTCGACCCGAAGGGGCGCTTTCAGAGCGAAGCGGGGAAAGAACGTCTCAACCTCTCAACACTTCTCTCTCCTCTCTCCACTCTCCACTCTCCTCTCTCTACATCGTCACCTACCCCGAGGCCTTGGCCGAGCTGGTGGCATCGCAGAAGACCATCGACGATCATCTCATTCAGCTGACGACAGGTCAGACCACCGACATTGTAGAGTTGGAACATCGGCTGCGCGAGTTGGGATTCCACGAAGAAGACTACGTCTATGAGCCCGGTCAGTTTGCCGTGCGTGGAAGCATCCTCGACGTCTACAGCTTCAGCCATGAGTTGCCGTTCCGCATCGACTTCTTCGGCGATGAAATCGACTCCATCCGCACGTTCGAGGTGGAGGACCAACTGTCGAAGGAACGTTGCCAGTCGGTGGAGATTGTGCCCGAACTGGCGGCTGCCCAAGCCGAGAAGGTGTCGTTCCTGGAGGTGCTGCCCGACGATTGCGTACTAGTGGCGAAGGACCTTTCCTTCGTCTCCGACACCGTGAAGCGCATCTACGAGGAGGGTTTCTCGTCGCAGGCTGTTACCGAACGATTGGAGGCCGCTACGGAGATGGAACGCGAGCAGCTGATGAACGACATGCGACGCGAGTTGCAGCTGGCCCGTCCGACGCAGTTTCAAGAGCAGTTGTCGCAGTTCCGGCACATCATTCTTAGTGGAAAGAGGAGAGTGGAGAGTGGAGAGAAGAGAGTGGAGAGTGGAGAGTGGAAAAGGGAGAATGGAGAGAGGAGAATGGAGAGAGGAGAGAGGAATGTAACCATCGCGTTCCACACCGTTGGCCAGCCTTTGTTCCATAAGAATGTGGAACTGCTGAAGCGGTCGGTGAGCGACTATCAGTTGCAGGGCTACAAGCTCTACATCCTCGCCGACAGCCAGAAGCAGCACCAGCGCTTGCAGGAACTGATAACCTCCCCCGACCTCCTCATCCCCGTCGACCACACGTTGCATGAGGGATTTGTCGACCACGACTTGCAGGCTTGCTTCTTCACCGACCATCAGATTTTCGACCGCTTCCATAAGTTCACCTTGAAGAACGAGAAGGCGCGCACGGGCAAGATGGCGCTCACCATGAAGGAACTGCAGGAGCTGGAGATTGGCGACTACCTCGTGCATGTAGACTACGGCATCGGAAAGTTTGGCGGCTTGGTGCGCATCCCCATCGGCGCTAATGCCGGGGCGAACAGGGGTGAGGCGTATCAGGAGGTCATCCGCATCATCTATCAGCATAACGACAAGGTGGATGTGTCCATCCACTCGCTATATAAAATCAGCAAGTACCGCCGAAGCGACACCGGTGAGCCGCCACGCCTGAGCATTCTGGGCTCTGGAGCCTGGGACCGGATGAAGGAGCGCACGAAGAAACGCATCAAGGACATTGCCCGCGACCTCATCCGCCTCTATGCGCGTCGGCAGAAGGAGAAAGGCTTTGCCTACTCGCCCGACTCCTACCTGCAGAACGAACTCGAGGCATCGTTCCTCTACGAGGACACGCCCGACCAGCTGCGTGCCACGCAAGAGGTGAAGGCCGACATGGAGGCCTCGAAGCCCATGGACCGCCTCGTGTGTGGCGATGTTGGCTTTGGCAAGACGGAGGTGGCCGTTCGTGCCGCCTTCAAGGCTGCTGCCGACTCGAAGCAGGTGGCGGTGATGGTTCCCACAACGGTGTTGGCATTCCAGCACTATCAGACCTTCCGCGACCGTCTGAAAGGTATGCCCGTGCGTGTGGAATATCTCTCGCGTGCCCGTTCGGCAAAGAAGACCAAGGAGATTCTCACCGACCTGACCGAGGGAAAAATCGACATCCTCATCGGCACCCATAAGCTCATCGGCAGGCAGGTGAAATGGAAAGACTTGGGCCTGCTCATCATCGACGAGGAACAGAAGTTCGGTGTCTCCGTGAAGGAAAAGCTGCGTCAGCTGAAGGCGAACGTCGACACGCTGACGATGTCGGCAACCCCCATCCCGCGCACGCTGCAGTTCTCGCTCATGGGAGCCCGCGATATGAGCATCATCCGCACGCCGCCACCCAACCGCTATCCCATCTACACGGAGCTCGGCACCTATGGCAGCGACCTCATCGCCGATGCCATCAACTACGAGATGTCGCGCAACGGACAGGTGTTCTTCGTCAACGACCGCATCTCGAACCTCGAGGAAATCAAGCGGCTCATCATGAAGAATGTGCCTGATTGTCGCGTGGCCATTGGTCATGGGCAGATGAAACCCGAGGAGCTGGAGCGCGTCATCATGGATTTCATCAACTACGATTATGACGTGTTGCTCTCGACGACTATTGTCGAGAATGGCATCGACATCCCGAATGCCAACACCATCATCATCAACGATGCCCACCGCTTCGGACTTAGCGACCTGCACCAGATGCGTGGGCGCGTAGGGCGTTCCAACCGCAAGGCGTTCTGCTATCTGTTGGCACCGCCCAAGAGCGTGCTCACCCCCGAGGCACGACGCCGACTGGAGGCGTTGGAGACGTTCTCAGAACTGGGCAGCGGCTTCAACCTCGCCATGCAAGACCTCGACATCCGTGGCGCCGGCAACCTGCTGGGTGCCGAGCAGAGCGGATTCATGGAAGACCTGGGCTACGAAACCTACCTGAAGATCATCAAGCAGGCGATGGCGGAGCTGAGAAATGAAGCCCCCCTTTCGTCCCCCGAGGGGGACACAATTGCCCGCAAGACTATAGAAGCCCCCTCGGGGGCAGTAGGGGGGGCTCTCTCTGGAGGGGTTGGGGATGGGGCTTTCGTCGCCGACTGCACCGTCGAAAGCGACTTGGCGATGTACTTCCCCGATACCTACGTGCCGGGCTCATCGGAGCGCATGCTGCTCTATCGTGAGCTCGATGCCATCGAAGACGACCGCTCCCTGCAGGCCTATCGCAAGCGCCTGGAGGACCGCTTCGGTCCTGTGCCGCACGAAGGAGAGGAGCTCATGCAGGTAGTGATGCTGCGTCGCATCGGCAAACGACTCGGCTGCGAGAAGATTACGTTGCGTCAGGGGCTGATGATCATGCAGTTCGTCTCCAATGGCGACAGCCCGTACTACCAGAGCCAAACCTTCACGCGCGTCATCAACTATGCCACGTCGCCAGCCAACATTCGCCGTTGTCTGCTGAAGGAAGTGGCCACGCGTGGCACCACCGCCACCGGCTCCCGCCGCCTGATGCATGTGCGCGACGTACCCACCGTAGGCGAAGCTGTAAGGGTATTAAGGGCAATTGAAAATAGGTAATAGGTCTTAGGTAATAGGTAACAGGTAATAGGTAATAGGTTATGATTACTTTTGCTGCTCGCGATGACCGGCACAAAGCAAATCATAACCTATTACCTGTTACCTATTACCTGTTACCTGATTAAACGCACGTATACCCTCCGTCCACGGGCAGGGCAACGCCGTTTACGTAGCTGGAGGCGGGCGATGCCAGGAAGATGGCGGCAGAGTCCAGCTCACCCTCGTTGCCATAGCGCTCCACGGGAATGGTGCTCTTAGCATAGTCGGCAAACCATTGTGTTTCCAGCGTGTCCTTCGTCAGTGGAGTCCAGAAGTATCCCGGGCAGATCGTGTTCACCGTGATGCCATACTTACCCCACTCGGCAGCCAGACCGCGCGAGAGGTTCACAACACCACCCTTGGCAGCATGATAAGGCGAGCACGGAGCAATCTTGTTGCCCACGAGTCCATACATCGAAGCGATGTTGATGATGCGACCATACTTCGCGGGAATCATAGCCTGCTTGGCGACGGCGCGAGCCATTCTGAACGTACCGAAGAGGTCGATCTGCATCTCGTTGTCGAACTGCTCGTCGGTGATATCCTCGGCGGGGGCTACAGCACCCGTTCCAGCATTGTTGATGAGGATGTCGATGCGGCCAAAACGCTCCATGGTCTGGCGAACAACATCGTCGCACATCTCCGTATTCGTGACGTCGCAACGAATCGGCAGCACCTCCACGCCATACTCCTCGCGCAGCTCCTTCGCCACCTCCTCGAGTTTTTCCATACGGCGTGCGATAGGCACGATGTTACATCCCTGATTAGCCAATGCCTTGGCCATCTGAACACCCAGTCCACCCGAGCAACCCGTTACGATTGCCACGTGGCCTTTCATGTCGAAATAGTTTTTCATAATAGTCCTTGTTTTTGATAGTAATATGAACTTTATTCCATTATTGCCTACAAAGATAAGGAAAAAACACGACATAGCAGCAAAAAACACCAGAAAAAAGCAATCAAAGCATTAAAAAAAGTCTGGAAGCGGGGAAAGAAAGTGCAAAAGCTGTCCGCAGGGGTTCAAAAGGTTTGCATCCACCCGTAGGGGCAGACCCCTGTGTCTGCCCGAACAACAACGAGCACCCAGCGTGGTCCCCAACCAACGGTAGGGGCAGACCCCCGTGTCTGCCCGAACAACAACGAGTCGCTGCGCGAGAAATTTTTCAAAAATCTATTCCAAAATCTTTCAAAATATTTATCCAGAAATCCTTCTATTAAAAACAACTTTTACAACAAATACAACTTCCCGCAGTTTTTCCTTCAACAGAAATTATCATGAATTCCCATGAATTTATCAGAAATATTTCTTTTTGCGGATGATACGAAGGAAATTGAACAGAGGAGGAGATGGTGTTGCTCACCATCGTCCTACGACCGACAGGTCATACATTGATAAACTCGTTTATCATGTCGGACCTATCGGACGTAAGATTCCGTTCACGGAATCGCCCTCCTCTGTCCGATTTCGTTCGTGTCATCCGAATGAATCCGTGCAAATCTGCGTAATCTGTGGGCAAATATTTTTGTTAGATTTTGAATCAGTTTTTTGAATGATTTCTCGCGGAGCGATAAAACCCTGCATTATAGCCGCCCCTTATCAAGGGGCTCTAAATCTCGCGGAGCGATTTCCTCGCAGCTCCGCTGCTCACATCTGGACATGCACCCAGTAGCGCCCCCCTCCCTGCAGGGGAGGGGCAGGGGGAGAGGCCCTTCCTATGTATGTGTATGTCACATACTTATTTTGTCTCAAAATGTCAAAGATCACTTTTGCATAGTCGAGGTTGTCGCAATGTATGTCGGCAGCCCGTCCTTGCAAGTGTCGGGAATTCGGTACGCCCCCGACTCGGGCGTTCAGTCGTTTCGAGCGATACCCGCTATTGATATAGACGGGTGCGCCTAGGGTATCTCTTAACGGTTGCAACACGAGGACGCAGAGCCGCTGTAGGTTCTGCACAACGTCCAGCGTCGGTGTGTCTTGCAACCCCTTGTGGCTCGTCGCCACCATCTCCTCTAACGTGAAATTCTTACTTAACTTCATCACCTTTTATCGGAAAGAAATTATCATAATTAGAATAATTTTATCCACAAATGTTTGTTTTACCTATTTCTCCACAGATTCCACAGATTTACGCAGATTTTTTTATCGAACAGAAATTATCATGAATTGAACATGAATTTATCAGAAATTCTTCTTTTGCGGATGATACGAACGAAATAGGAACTTGGAGGAGATGGTGTTTCTCACCATCGTCCCACGACCGACAGGTCATACATTGATAAACTCGTTTATCATGTCGGACCTATCGGACGTAGGATTCCGTGTGCGGAATCGCCCTCCATGGTCCTATTTCATTCGTCTCATCCGAGTGTTGTTCTTGTTGTTCGTGTTGTCTTCAAAACAAAAATTTCCGTGAGATCTGTGAGATCTGTGTGAGAAACATTTTGTTAAATTTTGAATTTAATTTTTGAACAATTTCTCGCGAAGCGATCGTCTTCTACACCAGCGTGCTGAAATGGTGGAGGTATCCGGTTCCTGCGATGGTGCCGCCGAGGAAGGCGACGCCCTCGCCAACATGTCCGTTTGCGCAGCTCACAACGGTGATGGTAGAACCGATGGCGGTGAGAATCGCCACGATGAGCTGAATGATGTACTTAATAGTCTCTTTCTTCATAATATTAGGAGCCCCCCTCTTATCCCCCCAAAAGGGTGGAAGCCGTAACTGGGGCTTGGGCTGATGGTTAGTTGTTAAGGTAACAGGTAAGGTGTAAAGATTTTTCTTTGCAGGTCATAGCTCCGTAGGATGTGGAGGCGCGCTCCGTAGGATACAGAGCTATGCTCTAGAGAGGAAGGAGGCATGCTCCACAGCATGCAAAGCATGCTAGTGGGAAGTTAAGAACGTTGAGAATGTTAAGAACGGTTGAGAGCGCTACGCGCGGTTTGTCACCTAGGGGTAGGCTGGATGTCGCGTGGCCCCGTGTAGGGGGCTGGTGGAGGTAGCGATAGATGCCTGCGGCGCAACGTATAATTCTCATCAATTAACCGTAAATTATCCATTAATAATTTTTGATTGATTTTGAATCAGATTTTTGAAAGATTTTGAGGCCGATAGGCCGACCCTTCTTTACTTTCTCAACAGCGCGTAGCGCATCTCAACGGTTTCTCAACCCCTTAACCCAGCCCCCCTATGGGGGGCGGAGGTTAAGGCTCGTCTTCCTTGTTGACGTCATTCTCCGGAGTCTCTTCCACGGAGAGGCCTTCGAGGAACACCTTGCGGCGGCGGTTGCCGTCGGCGGCACTCCAGTGAGTCTCGGGCTGGAAGTTCACGCGCGAGCCCACGACGTGCTTGGCGGCGGAGAAGTCCTTCGCGGTGTCGGCGGGCTTGGTCTTCAGGCCGATCTTGAACGAGCCGAGGCCGTCGAGGCTGACGCGGTACGACTCCTGGAGCCAGAGCTTCATGACGTTCACCAGCTCGTCGAGCACGGCGATGACGTCGGCGCGCTTCACGGAGACGTTGTCCTGGATCATCTGTGCGAGATCCTTGGTGTTCTTCGGGGTCTTCGGATAGATGGCGCGAGCATACCACTTGCCGCGGTTCTTCGACTCAGCGCGGTTGTCTTGATAAAGTTTGTACTTGATTGCCATAGGATTTTTCTTAGTTTAAAGGTAATAGGTAATAGGTTATAGGTTATGATTAGCTAGCTAGCGCAATTCGGAGCGAGGCGCGGGCGGATTCGGCATCCTGACCGGTCATTTTGGAAGCAAAAACGTCGCTGCACTTGTATCCTGATTGCTGTTGCAAAGTTACGAAAAAAACTTGAAACTTACAATTTATAAGCAGAAAATTTTGGAAAAATTTTGCATTAGCGCTGTATGTTGCTATGTATCAATCAGTTACAGAGCACGTTTGTGAAAACATTGTGTGCAAAGGTATTTCAGGCGATTTGCAACCCCATGCAAAACTACCATTTTAACCCCATTCTGATTACAGATTACAGATTACAGTTTATTTATGAGCCCATTATTTCGGGAGTGGGACTCGGAAAATGATGAAATATGTAAGTAAAAATATTTACTATTATATATATAATATATATATTATATATAAATAGTAACCTTCATTTTACCCCTTTTTACCCCTTCCCTACAAAACTGTAATCTGTAATCTGTAATCGGAGAAGGGTTAAATGAGGTAAGTAAAAAAGGGGGTACTCATATATTTTTAAAATACTAATGTGGCAACACGAATAAAAAAGCAACGAAATAATTTTGTTCTATGCTCGAAATTCACTACCTTTGCAAGGAAATAACCTACGCAATATGCTTTTTCAGAAGAACATAGTCAAGAAATATAAGAATTCGCTGCCCGAAAACGAGACGTCAGCTCCCTGGCTGCAATACCAGCGTTATTTTCTGAACGAAGAGATCCAGCTGAACATCCTGCAAAGCAACGAAGAGCAGTTTCAGGAGGGTTTCCTTAGGGAACTGTTCGTGAATGTGTTGGGCTACACGCTGAATCCTTCGCCCGGCTTCAATTTGATTACTGAGAAGAAGAACGAAACGAACTCCAAGAAGGCCGATGGTGCCATTCTTCTTGACGGCAACGTGGTAGGTGTGATTGAGTTGAAAGACCACAAGACCCCCGACCTCTCGAAGGTTGAAACGCAGGCGTTCAACTATAAGAGTAAGCATGTGGGCACGCGGCTGGTTGTCATCTCGAACTTCGAGAAGCTGCGCCTTTACATCGACGATGCAGTGGAATTCATGGAGTGGAACCTCTTCCGGCTAACGGAAGAAGGTTTTCGCGAACTCTATCTCTGTCTGGCTTGGTCGCAGGTGGAGAAAGGTGTTGCCCTTCAGATGAAGGAAGAGTCGGTGTCCTCAGAAGATCAAATCACCAAGGCGCTCTATCGCGACTATTCGCAATTCAAGCGTGTGCTCTTTGCCGACATTCTGAAACAGAACCCTGCCCCCGAGGGGGAGGACGAGCGCGATTGGCAACTGCTGCTCTTCAAGAAAACGCAGAAGCTGCTCGACCGTCTACTGTTCATCTTCTTCGCCGAAGATTGCGGACTACTGCCGCCCAATTCAATGATACAAATCATCGACCAGTGGGAGCAACTGAAGGAAATGGACGAATACCGCCCTTTCTACGACCGCATGAAGAAATATTTCGGCTACATGAACACGGGCTTCAAGGGTAAGAAATACGAGATATTCGCCTACAATGGCGGGCTCTTCAAACCCGACGAAGTGCTCGACAATATCACGATTTCCGACGACTTGCTGGTGGAACACACTCGCAAGTTGTCCTACTACGATTTCGAGAGCGATGTCGACGTGAACATTCTGGGACACATCTTCGAGAACTCGCTGTCGGAGATTGAGGAGGTGACGCAGCAAATACAATCGGCATCGGCTCCCCTCCCTATGGGGGAGGGGCAGGGGGAGAGGCTCTCCAAGCGCAAGCAAGACGGTGTGTTCTATACCCCTCAGTACATCACGAAATACATTGTTGAAAACACAGTCGGCCGCCTCTGCGCGGAGAAGAAACAGCATTTTGGCATCGTTGAAGAAGAATACTTCTCCGACCAGCGCCGCCAATTGCAGACCAAGAAGCGCCTGCTCGACCAGCTGCAGCAATACCGCGACTGGCTCCTCGGAATCACCATTCTCGACCCCGCCTGCGGAAGTGGTGCGTTCCTGAATGCCGCCCTACAGTTTCTGATGAAGGAACACAAGCTGATAGACGAGATGGAGGCAAAAGTGTCGGGGGCTTCTATCGAGTTCCAAGGTGTGGAAAACAGCATCTTGGAGAACAACCTCTATGGCGTTGACATCAACGAGGAGAGCGTAGAGATTGCCCAGCTGGCCCTCTGGCTGCGCACCGCCAAGCCCCATCGCAAACTGAACTCGCTGAACCAGAACATCAAGTGCGGCAACTCGCTCATCAGCGACCCCGCCATTGCTGGCGACAAAGCTTTCAACTGGCAGAAGGAGTTTCCGCAAGTGTTCGAACGCGGAGGATTTGATGTGGTGATTGGTAATCCGCCGTATGTGAATATGGCAAATATCCGGAATGAGCATGAAAGGAAATACTATCAGAACAATTATTCGACAGTAAAAAACAAATGTGACCTGTATTCTATTTTCACGGAGAAGGCTAAATCATTATTAGTGGAGAACGGATTGTTAGGATTTATATTTCCTAATAGTTGGATGGGAACGGAAAGCTTCTCTAAGTTTAGAGATTTCCTTTCGAAAAATGTAAGAGTCTATCAGCTTGTTGAACTTCCTCCTGGAGTGTTTGAGGATGCAATTGTTACTACCGTGTTGTGTTTTTACCAAAATGCTATGCCGGAGGTAAGAAATAATGTAGATATTTATTCTTGTATTGATAAGCAGTTCGTTAAAAAAGACTTTGTTTTATCCTACGAACAAATACTCAAGAATCCTAACTCATCGTTTGCATTTGAAAAAACAATCTCGCTTGAAAACGTTCCTTGCAAGATGCTTTCAGAAATAGCGTCGTTCTCATTAGGAATAAAAACAAGCGACGATGCCCGTTTTGTTTTTAAAAATCCCATTGATGAAACTTGCTATAGATTCATTCGTGGTAGAAACATTACAAGATGGTCTTACCCATTCAATAACGAATGGATATGGTATCAGCCGTCTTTAATATGCGAGAAGCCTGGTGGTAGGCCAAGAGTACTTGATAACTTCTTGGTTGATAGAAAAATTGTTATTCAAGATATTGCAACTCAAATTAATGCTACTATTGACAGCGAGAAATATCTATGCAACGATACAATAAATATAATATACTCTTTAAAGAGCGAGTTTACCTTTGAGTATATCTTGTGCATATTAAATTCTAAGCTAGTCAATGTCTGGTTTAAGAAGTTGTTCCCTGCTGGACTTCATATTAAAACAAACCAATTGGAGCAAATACCAATTCCAACGGTTGATATTAATGCCCAACAACCCTTCATCGCTCTTGCCGACACGATGCTTTCTCTTCATAAGGAGTTGCAGGAGAAGCGCAGCCGTTTCCTTCGCCGCTTGTCAGAGAACATGGAGGGCGTGAAGCTGACGACGGCCTTGCAGACGTTCGACCAGTTGGACTTCACGGCCTTCGTGGCAGAACTGAAGAAACAGAAGATAAAACTCTCGCTCACGCAGCAGGATGAGTGGGAAGACTACTTCAACCAGTACGCCCAAGCCTGCCAGCAGCTGAAATCACAAATCGCCCAGACCGACAAGGAGATTGACCTGCGAGTGTACGACCTCTATGGCCTGACTGAAGAAGAAAGGCAAACCATCGAGTCGATGATTAAGCCTATGGAATGAATAGTATATAAATAATGGTATTTTTAAAACAACACGATATTTAAAACAACACGATAAAAATGGATAAAAGAACATTCTCAAGGAAAGACGAAAGTGAGAAAAGAGAAATCCTCGAATATCTGAGAAGTCTGATGGAAGATCATAGCAATTTGAGAACTGAGCTCGATTCTCTGCAAGCAAAGTATATGGAGATGGAAAGACAGTTGGCGGCTGCCCAAGCTCTTGATGCAGAAAGGGTCATGGAGATAAATCAATGGCGCACATTATCAGAAAAGCGCGAGGAAGAGATAAGTGCGTTGCAGCATAAATACAATGAAGCGAAAAAGAGCGCAGAGGCCAGCAAGCAGGAAGTCATGAATCTTCGCAAGAGGAAAAGCATATTAGAAGGGCAAATGAAAAGTCAAGAAATGCGCATGTTAACTGAAAAACTGCATCTTGAAGCAGAAATGCAGATGAGGGCTCAAATGATTTCTGTTGACCAAGAGTATCAAGAGAGAGAAAAGGCTTTGGAGGATAAGATTCAAATACTGCAAGAGAAATTGGGTAGTAAAAGCGTCCCGCTTTCTGTGCTTGCAGAAGGTTTAAAGGATTATGTTGAAGAATCGGGAATCAACGAGGCGCACACCGTATTTGTTCATTTGAACAACCTGCTATTCTCCGTTCCTGCATGGACGAAAAACGTACCAGATTTGAAAGATTTCTTCAAGAAAGCAAGAAAGGAAATGGAAGGACATCATCAAACCACAATAGAAGAATATGTAGTGAACAAGCACGTGGAGAACGAGGTGAATGGCGTGGCTCCAGGAGCGATAGGAATAAAAATAAACAAAGACAAGCAGTAGGATATGAAGCAGGAAGATATTCAGAAAGCACTCGAGGCACTCGGCAGGAGTGGCATCACCGTTGCAGGCGACCTTGTATTGGAGAAGCACGTGGAGCACGAGGTGAACAATGTTGAGGCTGGCGGCATAGGTATTCAGATCGTGAATGGGAAGGTTGAAGAGGAGGCAAAGGACTACAACAACGAAGAGGGGGAACTGAGCAAAGAAAAGCTGGCCCGCGCAATTGAGGACACGCAGGAGTATTTCTGGGGGAATAGCGCGTATGCGGTGGTGTTCTGCGTATGTCGCGACGACTTCGGGATGCAGCCTAACAAGAGTGCTTTCGAGCGGATGGTGGAGTTACTTCCTTACAAGTCGGTGCCCTCTTACCGCTGTTCGACGGGTACGATTGCGAATGCATTCGCCAACAACAACCTTATCTATAGCGAAAAGGTGGACAAGTGGGAGTCGCTGGGAGCCCAGCAGCGCATCCTGAAACTGCGTGACGAACTGCGAAAACGGTTGGCTGAGGAGCCATAGCTATAGAATTAGTTATATAACCTTTATAAAAACCTTTATAGGTGTCTAAAGCTTCTTTAGGCACCTTTTTTTTGTTTGTATCTTTGCAATGTCAAAGGAGACAAGAGGTTGCGGATGACTCTTTGCGATTCGCGATAAGCAAGAGAAAAATACAGACTCCTGACTACAGACTCCAGACTACTATTAAAATTTAAAGAATAAATAAGGTATGAAAAGACAACCAATCATGACAACGAACCCTCATGGCATAACGGTTAAAGTGTGCTGTGGCAGCTGTGAGTTCAAAACGTGGAAGACTGACTGCATGCGATGGTGCTCAAAGCGCAAGGCAGAAGTGGCTGCCGGCAACTATTGCAACCGGTGGCGCATGAGCAAGCAGATGGACCAGGCGGGAACGCCGGGTGGCGGACAGGTGAAGCGACAGGAGTATCTGATGTTCCTGATGTCGGTGCGCGAGGCGGAGTGGCTGGCCGAGGAGCAGGGACAGCAGGTGGAGGTGAAGACCATCGAGGAGATCAGGCAACTGTTTGAGCAGGAGCACGGGAGTATTTACATTAATTGAAAATGGATAATGGAAAATGGAAAATGGATAATTGAAATCCCAATTCCTCAATTCCCTAGAACCTAGAAACTTGAAACTAGAAACTTTTAAAACCATAGACAATGATGGAACAAGAAATTCAAATTTTCAAAAATGAGCAGTTCGGAGAAATCCGGACGATGCTCGACGAGAAGGGGAATCCCTGGTTTGTGGGCAAGGACGTGGCTGCGGTGCTGGGGTATTCGAAACCTTTAAACGCATTGGCAATGCATGTGGATGGCGATGACTCCCTAAAACAGGGACTCATAGATTCGAAAGGCAGGCTGCAACAGACTATCTTCATCAACGAGAGCGGGCTGTATGCGCTCATCCTCTCGTCGAAGCTGCCGCAGGCGAAGGCGTTCAAGCGCTGGGTGACGAGCGAGGTGCTGCCGCAGATCAGACGGACGGGTGGCTATATCCCGACGAAGGACGGCGAGGGACGCGAGCTGTCGGCAGAGGAGATTCTGGAACGGGCACACGCCATCATCGGTCGCACGCTGCAACTGCTGAACGCACCGAACGAGTACTGCCTGACGGCAACCGAGGTGGCACGCTCGTGGGGCATGGACGTGGGGTCGTTCAACCGTCTGCTGCAGCGCATGGGCATCCAGTATCGCCGACACGGCCGGTGGAACGTGGCAAAGGAGCTAGAGCCTCTGGGGCTGACGGAAAGCCGCCACTTCCTGTACTACTCGCTGCGCGGTGAACGCAAGATGCGTCAATACACGGTGTGGACGCCGCAGGGAGTGAACTACCTGAACAGGCGCGTGCTGCAGTCGGAGGAACTGCTGCCGAGAGTGATCCAACAGAACTTTTTTATTACTAACTCTTAATACCAAAACCAATTATGCAGACAAAAATTTTGAAAGTGATTGCACAGGGCGAACCCATGTATGTGCAGTCGAAGAAGAGTGAGAACGGCCAACTGGCCAAGTGCTACATCCGCCTGAAGGAAATGGGCGGCGACTACGAGGACGAGTATCTCTGTGCGATGTACGGCAACCTGGCGCTGTGCAAGTTCACCCCGGGCAAGCTGGTGGTGGCAGCCCTCCGCTTCCAGACGCACGAGTCGAACGGAGCGTTCTATCAGGACATCGTGGCGAGTGAAATACACGGAATGCAGACCGCGTAAGATTAACAAAACCTGAGTTGAAGCGGAAGGAGTCTTCTCGAGAAGATGGCCATCGGATTTCTGAAACTTCTCTCGCAAACAACTTAGAAATATGAAGAATAATGTAATTAACAGAACAAACGAGAGTGATATGACGCTGAACGGCATGATGACCTTCGGCGAGTGTGAAAACGGACTGCGCTACGCAGACTTCGAGTGCTGCGAGGACGTGGAGATGGAGCCCTTCGTGGGCAACTGCAAGGTGCAGATCATGCGCGACGGCAACGTGTACATCACCGAACGGCCGAAGCGCACACGCAACCAGGCGCTCTTCCGCGACGACAACTGCTCGCTGTCGCTGGGCCAGAACGGGAAGTTCTACTTCGTGTTCTCGCTGCCCTCGGAACAGCTGGATGAGCTGCCCGGGCAGTTGGTGCGCCAGGCGAGTGTGATTGCAGGAAAATTTCTGAGACTTATCATGGAGGATTAAGGTCAAGAAATAAGGTCAAGAATTTGAGAATTAGAGAATTATCTTCATGCAAATGAATTGACAAGAATTCGTCGCAAGCGACGAGATATGAAATTGCTAGCAATTTCTTCTCCAATTCTCATTAATTCCCACTCATGCAACGAAAATAAATTCTCCAATTCTCTAATTCTTGATAAAAATAAAGTTTCAACAAATCGTAATATACTTATGAGTGTACATATCATATACTACAAGGATGGGGCGAAGATGATGCGCCCCGTCCTTACCGAAGCGGAATACCGCAGCCTGCGCGGGTCGGCAAGGCAGCAGGAGGTCTTGAAGGCCGTGCACAAGGGTGACGTGAAGGCGAAGCAAAACCTCGTGCAGATGAACTACTCGTGCCTGCCCAACGACGACGGCACGCTGAAGGGTTCCACGCGGATGAGCACCACCGTAGGCATGGACATCGACCACATCCCGCAGGGCGAGCTGCAGGCGGTTCGTGAGCACATCCTCTCGATGAAGGACGAGCTGGGCCTGCTGATGCTGGAGCTGAGTGCGCGCGGCGAGGGCTACCACCTGGTGTTCCGTCGCCGTCCGGAGCTGTCGCAGGAGGAGAACCTGCGCTGGGCCGCCAACCTGCTCGGCGTGGAGTTCGACAAGGGTGCGAAGGACATCACCCGCGTGTTCTTCACTACGACAGAGAGCGAACTGCTTTTTCTCTCTCCTCAGCTCTTTGAGCAGGGAGAAGTGAAAAGTGAAAAACGAAAAGAGAAAAATACGATGCAGGAAGCGCCCGCAGAAAAGCCATCTACTCCCCTCCCTTCACGGGAGGGGCAGGGGGGTGGGTCTGTTTCTGACCGCACGCGGTTTATCGCCCAAGGTGTGATGAAGGAGAAGGGGTTGCTGGAGCGCGACTTCCTGGACGAGGGTGGCAGGCATACAAGCGTAAAGATGTTCCTGAGCGGTGCCACGCAGCTGCTGACGCGTGAGGAGACGAATGGCATCCTGGCTGAGTTGATGCCCGATCATTGGCGCGACCAGAATATTCAGCAGCTGGTGAGCGACTTCTATCAGAACTACACCAACCCGAGCCAGCGACTGCTGAAGTATCAGGAGAACTTGTTCACGCAGAGCCGCCGCCTCTACGGATATGACTCAGAAGACGGGCACACCGCAGCCTCTGATGCTATCGTGTCCCCCTCGGGGGACGACAGGGGGGCTCCAGTTATGCCCAAGCGCCTTCCGAAGCTCATCCAGCTGCTCACCTCGAAGACGCCCGACGTCTACAAGCCCACGTTGGCGCATGCCTTGTTCCCTCCCTTGGCGACGCATCTCTGCGGCGTGCGGTTCCCATACACCGACAACGTGGAGCACGAGGCGACGCTGATGAACTGCCTGATGGCTTCGACGGGTGCCGGCAAGGGCTGCATCGACGAGCCTATCCGTCGCATCATGGCCGACATCAAGCGGCGCGACGACGAGAATGCCCAGCGCGAGGCGGAGTGGAAGAAGGACTGTCAGCGGAAGGGTGCGAACAAGGACCGCATGGTGCGACCGGAGGGGCTGGTCATCCAGATCATAGACCCCGACATGACGAAGCCTGCGCTGGTGACGCGCATGGACGAGGCGGAGGGGCACTTCGTCTACGTGAAGCTGAACGAGCTGGACCTCTTCGAGCAGCTGAAGGGTCAGACGGGCAAGCAGCACTTCCAGCTGATGTGCCTTGCCTTCGACCCCGGGGCAGAATACGGTCAGACGCGCGTGGGCATTCAGAGCGTGACGGCCCGGCCTGTGTGCCGCTTCAACTGGAACGCCTGCACCACCATCCTGAAGGGGCGCCGTTTCTTCAACAAGGTGCTCACCGACGGCCCTATCTCGCGCATCAACTTCTGCACCATCCCCGAGATGGAGATAGGCTCCGAGCAGCCCGTCTACGGACAGTACGACATCGCCTTCGACGAGGCTCTGCGGCCCTACATCGAGAACCTCACGAAGGCCCGCGGGCTCATCGTCTGCAAGCAGGCCGACGCGCTGGCGCGCAAGCTGCAGAAGGAGTGTGCGGAGTTTGCCCGCCTGAGTCAGAACGAGGTGTATTGGAACCTCTCGCACCGCGCCTGTGTGATTGCCTGGCTGAAGGCCTGCGTGCTCTATGTGGCGAACGGCTGCAAGTGGGAGAAGGCCATCGACGACTTCATTCGCTGGTCGCTCGAGTACGACCTCTGGTGCAAGATGGAGTTCTTCGGCGAAGACATCGCGAAGGCAAACATGGAAACCGAACCCACCACCAAGCGTGGCCCTCGCAACCTGCTGGAGCTGCTGCCCGACGTGTTCACAATTGCTGATGCCCGACGTGTGCGCCAGCAGCAGGGGATGGGTAACGAGAACCGGAAATGCGAAAAAATGATTCACCAGTGGGTATTCCGCAAATATGTGTTACAGATTACAGATTACAGTTTTAAAAAATGCCATTAAACAGCGCTACGCGCGTGTAAGGCCTTCGGCGTGTAAAGAGCCTACGGCTCGTGTAAAGCGACTGTCGTCGCGTGTAAAGCCTGGGGCGTTATGCCAATAAGCTAGGTATGCGATTACAGATTACAGATTACAGTTTTATGATGAGCCTATCGCATGAGGACACTGCCCGTCGGGGGCAAAGCGGCAAAGCGCCTTTGGCGCGTGTAAAGCCCTTCGGGCGTGTAAGGCAGCAGAGCTGCGTGTAAAGCGCCTTTGGCGCGTATAAAGCCCTGCGGATGTGAAAGCGCTTCGCGCGTGAAAAGAGATCCCTGCATCATAGCCTGCAGCTCTGCTGTGTGTGGCCTCAGATGCCGGCGCCGTCGATGAAGAGGGTGTGCCTTTCGGGCCTCGACTGGCGAATCTGCGACTGAGGTGGCACGTCGTGAGTGATCCAGAGGTTACCGCCGATGACGGAGTGATGGCCAATGCGGATGCGACCGAGGACGGAGGTGTTGGAATAGATGGTGACGTGGTCCTCGATGATGGGATGGCGGGGCTCGTTGAGCAGGCGTCCGTCGGCATCGTGCTGGAAGTTGCGGGCGCCGAGGGTGACGCCCTGATAGAGCATGACGTGATGGCCGATGATGGTGGTAGCTCCGATGACGATGCCTGTGCCGTGGTCGATGCCGAAGGATGCTCCAATCTGTGCGGCAGGATGGATGTCGATGCCCGTGATGGAATGTGCTCGCTCGCTGATGATGCGTGGCAGCAGCGGCAGGCCGAGCTTGTGCAGGGCGTGGGCGATGCGATGATGCAGCATGGCGGTGATGGCGGGATAGCAGCAGATGACCTCCACCGATGAACCGGCGGCAGGGTCGTTGAGGGCCACGGCTTCAACATCGGAGAGCAGCAGCTGGCGAATGTCGGCGAGCTGTTCGAGCAGGCCTTGTACGATGACATCGGCGTGGGCAGCTGCATCCTGCTCGTCGGCCTGTGTGGCAACGATCAGGACCTGCTGTGCCAGTTGCCGCAGTTGTGCGTTAATCTCAGCGATGGCGGTTTGCAGCCCCATCCCCTCTTCCTCCTGTGGGGTGGGGGAAGGGAGAGACTGGGGGCTGTAGACCATTGGGAACATCACTTCGCGGAAGAGGTCCATGAGGTTATCGATATCAGTGGCTGTAGGCAGGGTGTTCTGACGAATGTATTGTCTGTTCATATTGCTTTATTGAAAGGGTTTAAAGGGTTTAAAGGGGAGAAAAGGGACGTATGCTTTGCCGGTTGTGTCGCTGCAAACTGTAGGGGCAGACCCCCGTGTCTGCCCGAACAACGGACGCATATTCCCATAAATAGCGGGCAGACACGGGGGTCTGCCCCTACGGTTGGATGCCGATTACGCTGGGTGCTGTCTCCCCCTAGCAGGGGTTTCGTTTCGCTTCGCTTCACTTCCCCTCCGTCGCCAGAGGAGTTCTGGCTCCCCTCATCAGGCACGGATGGCCATCGGGCCATCCTCTAAAGGCCTTCTTCACCACCTGCCTGTGTTCTGGTCAGGCCTTCGGCCTTCGCTGCACCCTTCCTTCTTCTTTAACTTCCGAAACTTTGGTCGTCGATTAATCGAAAAGGCCTGTCGAGAGATAGCGCTCGCCGGTGTCGGGCAGCAGGGCGACGATGGCCTTGCCTTGATTCTCAGGCTGGCGGGCCAGTCGAAGTGCGGCAGCATAGGCGGCACCCGAAGAGATGCCAACGAGCAGTCCTTCGCCCTGGGCAAGCAGACGGGCGTGAAGCTTGGCATCGTCGTCGCTTACGGTCTGGATTTCGTCGACTACATCAGCTGCATAGGTCTGCGGGACAAAGCCTGCACCGATGCCTTGAATCTTGTGCTTGCCAGGCGTGCCCGTCGACAATACGGCCGACGAAGCCGGTTCCACGGCCACCACCTTCACGGCAGGGTTGTGCTTCTTCAGCGCACGACCCGTTCCGCTGACGGTTCCACCGGTGCCCACGCCAGCCACGAAGATGTCGACGCGGCCTTCGGTGTCGGCCCAGATTTCCTCACCTGTGGTGCGCTCGTGAGCAGCAGGGTTGGCAGGGTTCACAAACTGACCGAGGATGATGGCACCGGGTGTCTGTTCCTGCAGCTCGGTGGCCTTGGCAATAGCGCCCTTCATACCCTCTGCACCAGGTGTCAGCACCAGTTCTGCCCCATAGGCGCGCAGCAGGTTGCGTCGCTCCAGACTCATCGTGTCGGGCATAGTGAGCACAACACGATAGCCCTTGCTCGTGCCCACCCATGCCAGGCCAACGCCCGTGTTTCCGCTGGTGGGCTCGATGATGGTTGCGCCGGGCTTCAGCAGTCCGCGTTCCTCGGCATCCTCTATCATGGCGCGTGCGATGCGATCCTTCACGCTGCCTCCAGGGTTGAAATACTCCAGCTTGGCGACGATGTTGGCCAGCTGACCTTCTTGTTGTTTCAAACTCAGGAGCGGTGTACTCCCAATCAGTTCGGTAAGACTCTTGTAAATCATAATTTTTGTGTATTGGTTGGTTGATTGATATTTGTTCGTTTTAATGAAAAAACTCCGCCAATCAGTTTCGTTTGATTAGCGGAGCTTCTCTGGTTTTGTTGTCTCTGATGACCGAAAGCGTTCAGCCAGAACAGGAGCATGCAGCACCAGCCGCTAATCGAGGGAGATTAGCGCAACAACAACATGCGTTCTGGCGGTAGTGCTTGCGGATCATTGTCTTTCGTTTTTTTTATTGTTAAGGGATAAAGGGGGACTTGTTCGGGCAGACACAGGGGTCTTCCCCTACGGTGAGTGTTGGCCTGTTGTCCCCTCCTCCGGGGAGGAGGGGTGCGGGGTGGTAGCGACAAATAAGGCTCGACCAATTAAATTATTAGGTAATGACCTCTTTTTTCTCTACCACCCCTGACCCCTCCTTCCAGAAGGAGGGGACCACACTGGGTGTTGGCCATTCAGAGGCGGAACTATCGTCCCTTTTATTCCCTTTACTCCCCTTTATACCCTTTAAATCCCTTTTTTACTGCGGCACGCTCTCGAGATTCTTCTCGATGTCCTCGTCGGAGATCTTGTAGTTCTGCAGATCGCCGTTGAGGAACTGCTCGTAGGCGGTCATGTCGATGAGACCGTGACCAGAGAGGTTGAAGAGGATGACCTTCTCCTCACCCGTCTCTTTGCACTTCTGGGCTTCGCGAATGGCGGCGGCGATGGCGTGACTCGACTCGGGAGCAGGAATGATGCCCTCGGTGCGGGCGAAGAGCATGCCTGCCTCGAAGGTCTCGAGCTGCGGAATGTCGACACCGTGCATCAGACCGTCCTTGATGAGTTGCGAGACAATCATTCCGGCACCGTGATAGCGCAGACCGCCAGCGTGGATGTTGGCAGGCTTGAAGCCGTGGCCGAGCGTGTACATGGGCAGCAGGGGCGTGTAGCCAGCCTCGTCGCCGAAGTCGTAGCGGAACTCGCCGCGTGTGAGCTTCGGGCAGCTCTCAGGCTCAGCAGCAATGAACTCAGTTGTCTTGCCGTCGAGGATGTTGTGACGCATGAAGGGGAAGGCGATGCCACCGAAGTTGCTGCCGCCACCGAAGCAGGCGATAACCACATCGGGATATTCGCCGGCCTTCTCCATCTGCTTCTCGGCTTCAAGGCCGATGATAGACTGATGGATGGCCACGTGGTTGAGCACCGAGCCCAGCGTATACTTACAGTTAGGCGTGGTAGTAGCGAGCTCCACGGCTTCAGAGATGGCCGTTCCCAGCGAGCCGGGATGGCGTGGGTCGCGGGTGATGATATCCTTACCGGCACGTGTCGACATAGAGGGCGAACCTGTCACAGCAGCACCAAACGTGCGCATGATGGAAGAGCGGTAGGGCTTCTGCTGCATGGAGATCTTCACCTGATAGACGGCAGCCTCCAGTCCGAACACCGAAGCCGCATAGCTCAGCGCTGCACCCCACTGGCCGGCACCCGTCTCTGTGGTGACGTTGGTGGTGCCTTCCTGCTTAGCGTAGTAGCACTGGGGCAGGGCAGAGTTGATCTTGTGCGAGCCCAGCGGGTTCACCGACTCGTTCTTGAAGTAGATGTGGGCAGGTGTTCCGAGAGCCTCTTCCAGTGCATAGGCACGCACCAGCGGCGTGGAGCGGTAGTACTTGTACTTCTCCAGCACCTCTTCGGGGATGGGGATGAAGGAATGCTCCTGGTCGAGTTCCTGCACGCAACACTCGCGTGGGAAGATGTGTGCGAGATCGTCCACGCCCAGCGGCTGCTTCGTAGCGGGATGGATGGGAGGCAGAGGCTTGTTGGGCATGTCAGCCTGAATGTTGTACCATGCCGTGGGCATCTCACTCTCCTGAAGGATAAATCTTTTCTGTTTCATAACGGTTTTATTTTTAATGTAATTGTGTTGGTTATTTAATTATCAACTATTAACTATCAACTATCAACTTAAAAGGGCCTGTCGTTGAGAACGGCAGACCCTTTAGATGGTTATGTAATGATACTCCATGCGGTCAGACGACTCACGACTTTTTAGATCTTGAGCGACGCCAGCACCAACATGTAGCATTCATTGTAATCATATTCTTAAGAAGTTCTATTGCGCTATGCGCGGTTTAAACAAACTTATCGGCTGCAAAATTAAAACAATAATCTGAAACCACCAAACAAATTGAAAGAAATTTTTCATTTTTACTTAAAATTTGTCGTTTTTGCGTATCGGGCCTTGAAAGTTTCAACGTGTTCCCCTAAGGTTTGGAAATGCGCTCAGAGGCATTAATTGGCTAATTTGCTTGCGTGTTTGCGGTTTTTTCAGTACCTTCGCACCTCGAAATGGTGATATTACTGGTAATTCTCGGTTATCTGGCGGTGCTGATGCTGCTGAGCAGACTCACGGCACGACGGTCGACGAACGACGCTTTCTTTCGCGGTGAGCGTCGGAGTCCGTGGTATATGGTGGCATGGGGAATGATCGGAGCGTCGATTTCGGGCGTGACATTCGTTTCTGTGCCAGGCATGGTGTTGAAGCAGGACATGACCTATCTGCAGATGTGCTTGGGATTCATACCGGGTTATTTTATCGTGGCGTTGGTGCTGCTGCCGATATACTACAAGCTGAACCTCACCTCTATCTATACGTTCCTCGGCCAACGGCTCGGCCGCGAGGCCTATAAGATGGGTGCGTCGTTCTTCCTGCTATCGAAGATGACGGGGGCAGCGGCACGATTCTATCTGGTGTGCATGGTGATTTGGGGAGTGTTGGCACAGACCTTGGTACCCACCCCCAACCTGCCCTCCGTCGCGAATGAGGGATTCGCTCCCCTTTGTGGGGCCGCAGCCACACCGGTGGCTGCTCTGAAGGCCCCAGTCGCCCGAGGGGAGGGGGGGCTGATTGGCTTGGGGGATAGCGTCGTTAACAGTTTAGGTATCCAAACTCCCCTCCCCTCGGGAGGGGTTGGGGGTGGGTATCAGGAGAGTTTTGGCTTCCTCCTCGTCGTCCTCGCGATGATTGCCCTCATCTGGCTCTACACTCGCCGCGGAGGCATCAAGACACTGGTGTGGACCGACTCGCTGCAGACCCTCTGCATGTTCGGAGCCCTGCTGCTTATTATATATAAGGTGATGGGCGAGCTGGGGTTGGACCTTGCAGGAACCGTCTCGGCTATTGCCCACGACAGCCATTCGCGTGTGTTCGTCTGGGACGACTGGGTGTCGCGGCAGAACTTCTGGAAGCAGTTCCTCAGCGGTATCTTTGTGGTCATCGTGATGACGGGTCTCGATCAGGACATGATGCAGAAGAACCTCACCTGCCGCTCCTTGCGTGATGCACAAAAGGATATGGCGGTCTACGGACTGGCGTTCTTCCCGGCCAATCTGCTATTCCTGTCGCTGGGCGTGTTGTTGGTGTTGCTGGCTCAGCAGCGGGGAGTGGACCTGCCTGCAGCCGGCGATCAGCTTCTGCCGATGTTTGCCGCTACGGGTTCGCTGGGGCAGGGGGCATTGGTGTTGTTCGTGCTCGGCATCGTAGCTGCCGCGTTCTCTTCTGCCGATTCCGCCCTTACCGCCATGACCACCAGCTACTGCGTCGACCTCTGCGGACGGCCCGACGATGAACGCCTTCGCCGTCGTGTGCATATAGGCATGGCACTCGTCTTCATTGGTGTCATCATGCTCTTCCGATTGGCCAATTCGCCCAGCGTCATCGATGCCATCTACGTGATGTGCGGCTACACCTACGGTCCGCTGCTGGGATTGTTTGCGTACAGCCTCTCTCCTTTCCCCTCCCCCGTAGGGAGGGGAGAAAAGAATGCCCTAGCAAATGGAGTAACTTCAGAAGCCTCCCCTATGGGGGGAGGTTGGGTGGGGGCTATCTGTATTGCCGCCCCTCTCCTTTGCTTCGCCATCGACCAGCTGAGTCAGCACCTATGGGGCTACCGCTTCGGCTATGAACTGCTCATGCTTAACGGTCTGCTATCTTTCAGCGGACTCTGGGCAGTTGACCACCTACGGAAATAGTAGGCACGTGGCGTCCCAACATAGAAATAATGATTAAAACAAACAACATGAAAACAAGAAACTATTTGGAAGCAACGATGAGCCTCGTGGCCGTTCTGTTTGCCGTTGTGGCTTGTTCAACAAAGCTAACGGCCGATGGCGTCATCCCTGCAGAACCCAACTACGAAGAGTCGTCGCAGTGGTATATCACCGAACGTCAAGGCGACGCCGACATCTTCTACATCATCTCCACCGAGACGGGCGACTATCCTAGTGCTGATGGTTCCATGTGTCACTATGCCGACACCTATGCCGACAGCCTGCGTCTGCCCATGCTCAGCGAGATGGAAGGCGTCGATACGCTGCTCAGTGGTAAGCTGAATTTCTATACGCCATATTATCGCCAATGCTCCCTGCAATCGTTCATGAGCGATAGCCTCGCATCTAAGCGCATGCAACTCCCCATTGCCGACGTGCGGCGCTCCTTTGCTTACTACCTGAAGCATATGAACCAGGGGCGTCCGTTCATCCTTTGCGGCTTCAGTCAAGGTGCGCTGATTGCCCTTGAGCTAATGCGGGAGATGGATGATGAGACCTATCGTCGAATGGTGGCGGCCTACATTATCGGTACCAGCATCAGTCAGGAGATGCTCAACGACTGTCCTCGCATCCGTCCTGCCCAGCGAGGCGACGATACGGGCGTGACCATCTGCTACAACTCTGTGCGCGATGCCTCGTGTGCCCTGTGGCCGAGAAGCGCTGTCGCTATCAACCCCGTCAACTGGCAAACAGATGACACAGAAGCAACCCTCATGACTGAGCCTACCCCTCTCCTGCCCGTTGACCAGCAGAAGAAGGACACGCTGAAGGTGCATCTCGATACCGCCTCCAACCTTCTCTTCGTCAGCGGTTATACTGCCACCGACTATGTCCTCCCGCTCATCGGCTGCGAAGGCAACTACCACTCACGCGAAATCTGGCTCTACCGCGACCAGCTGCGCGAGAACATGCAGCAACGTGTAAGCGCATTCAAATGACCAATTTAACAACACGCTCTTATGACTCGCGAGAAAGAAATATATAAGGTAACGCTGGTGGGTAGTGCGGGAAATGCAGCACTACTGACCTTTAAGTTTATTGCAGGCGTATTGGGCAACAGCTCGGCAATGGTGGCCGATGCCGTGCACTCGCTGTCGGACTTTGTGACCGATATCCTCGTGCTGGTGTTTGTGAGCATTAGTGCCAAACCGCAAGACCGGTCGCACGACTACGGACATGGAAAGTTTGAGACCATCGCCTCGTTTCTGATCGGTTTGGCATTGGTGGCCGCAGCAACGGGAATTGTGGTATCAGGCATTCTGAAACTGCTCGCTTGGATTGACGGTGAAGAACTCGAGTCGCCTGGTTGGATTGCCCTTTGGGCGGCACTTTTGTCGATTGCCATCAAGGAATTGCTCTATCAGTACACAGCCCGGAAGGGAAGGAAACTCAACTCACAGGTGATGATTGCCAACGCCTGGCATCATCGCAGCGATGCCTTGTCGTCTGTAGGGGCGGCCATTGGTATCGGCTTGGCCATCTGGCTGGGCAGGCGCTGGGCGGTTTGCGACCCACTGGCCTCCATCGTTGTTGGACTGATGCTGGTGAAGGTGGCTTACGAGTTGCTGAAGACGAGCATCAACGAGCTAACGGAAAGCTCGTTGCCTGCTGAGACAGAACAAGAGATTGAGCAGATTATCCAATCGTTCGACGACGTGCAGCAGCCTCACAACCTTCGCACTCGTCGCATCGGCAATCGCATAGCCATTGAGGTCCATGTGCGCATGGACGGACGATTACCTTTGGATGTCGTGCATGAGCGTGCGACAACCATTGAGCGAAAACTGAAAGAGCGCTTCGGTGCAGACACACACGTTGCCCTTCACATGGAGCCTGTGAAATAATAAAGCCCGTCGCTACGGGAAACGCTCTTTCTATTGAAGGGAACGTTACACAACTCTCCGCTCGACCCGCAGGGGCGCTCATTCCCGAGCAAGCTCGCCTACCCGTAGCCTTTCGTAGCGCAGTGGAGAAAGAACTCTAAACTTTTGGAGCAGCGAGAGCAGAGTGATGCTTGCATCAACTATGCCGAGTCGCGACAAAAGTCATGGAACGAAGTTACATAACTCTAAACACTCAACTCTTACCTCACTCCCCGCCAGCCTGGCGATAGAGGAGCAGTTTATGCTGAAGGTCGGCATAGGCTTCCGTGTGGCGGTCGCAAGCCTGCTGATAGAGCAACTGTGCCTCGAGCAGATTGCTCATCGTAGACGTGCCGGCACGGTAGTAGTCGCGGTTCAGGCGGAGGTTTTCTTCGGCTTGCTTGATACCGCGGCTGGCAATCTCTACCAGTTGACGAGCCTCGTCGGCATCGTTCCATGTTTTCTGCAAGCGGATGCCGAGCAGCTGAGCGTTATCCTCCAGTTGCTCCTGTGCCTTCTGCAACTCAATCTTCTTGTGCTTCACGGCATGCGAGCCGCCCCACCAGTCGCTAATGGGCACGCTCAGCGTTGCAAACACCATAGCGAACGTGCGGTCGTTATCCAAAAGATTATGGTAGTTGTAGCCGGCTCCCACAGCCACGCTCGGCAGGTTCTTGCCCACGGCCATTTTCTTCTGTAGCTTCGCTGCCTCTACCTGTTTCTGAAGGAGGGAGTATTCGGGGAGAAGGCCCACCCCTTCCCTCCCCAAGGGAGGGAGTTGTGGAATGTCTTGCTGCGAAAGGTCGGGCTCATCGATTTCGAAAGAGTAACGGTTCCCCTCTCCCTTTAGGGAGAGTCTGCTGGGCTCAATGCCAGCATATTGACCCAGCGTCATCTTCACGATGTCAATGGCATTCCGAAGCTTCACCTTCTGACTCTCCACTTCATTCTGTCGGAGTTCCACTTGCAGCAGGTCGTTGCGCATGGCCACGCCGGCACGAACTGCCACATCAACGTCCTTGTGCAGGTCGGCCAGCAAGGCTTCCACAGCATCGATGGTGGCGAGCTTCTCGTAGAGCGACACCAACTGCCAATAGTACTGGCTGACGGTACGTTCCACCTCTTGCTCGGCCAGCTGCAGTTGGAGTTCGCTAACCTCCTCACCCACACGTGCCAGGCGGTTGCCGTTGACAATCTGTCCACCTGCAAAGACGGGTTGCATGGCGGTGACGGATGCAATGACACCACTCTTCATCATCGTCATATTCATCGGAGCGGCCAGGGCTGCCATCGCTTCCGGTGGGAACGACTGAGCAAGCGCGGCACCCAGTTCAGGCGAAATCATTGTCTGTGGGTCGAGTGTCATCTTCGCCATTCCTCGGTTGGCATTGAATGTGGCAGCGGTAGCACTCACGTTCGGGAAGTACTTCGTGAAGGCCTCTCGCCTCTGCTCGTGCGCTGCCTCAATGTTGTGGTGAGCCGCGCGCGTGGCGAAGTTATTCTTGAGTGCCGAGTCGGTGAGTTGGCGGAGGGAATAACCTCCCCCAACCCCTCCGAAGGAGGGGAGGGCCTCTCGGCTTGCGGGCAGGCTTTCGACCTGTTGCGCCTGTAAGGGCAGGCTGGCTATTGTTAGGATCGCTATGAGAAATGTCTTCATTTTTATAGATATGTTTACGAACTATTTATACCTCACGTTGGTAAGAATCGCTGCCCGTTAGGCCCTCCCCTCCTTTGGGAAGGCTACGGGGGGGCGAGCTCAGCTCGGGATGGGGGTCGGGGCAGGTTTTCCAATAAGCCACGGGCAGAACGGTAACCACGAGGATGAGAGCACCGATGCCACCAGCGAAGATTGTGACGCCCACGGGCATCCAGAACGATGAGCCGGCAATAATCATCGGGATGACACCCACGGCAGTGGTGGCGGTGGTAAGGAAGATGGGCACCATGCGTCGACGCCCTGCCTCATAGGCTGCTTGGCGAACCCTGTCGTTGCCCGTCAGGCCCTCCCCTCCTTTGGGAAGGCTACGGGGGGGCGAGCTCAGCTCGGGATGGGGGGTGGGGGAGGTTTTCAGAAGATTGTCAGCATGCTCGTAGATGAGAATCTCGTTGCGCATAATCATTCCCATCAGGGTGATGAGTCCGAAGATGCTCGTGAGACCAATCATGCGATTCATGATGCCAAGACCGACAAGGGTGCCGGGCAGCATCAGACCCAAGGCGACCATGCAGAGCGTGGTGATGCCAAACCGCTTGAAGTTGAACAGCAGGAAGAAGAAAATGATAATCATCGCGATGGTGATGCCCCAGTAGATTTGCGGCATGTTCTGATCATTGTATTCCAACTCGCCACCCAGCTCAGCGCGCACGCCCTCGGGCAGCTGTAGTTCCTCCTGCATCTTCGCCAGGCGTGCTTCGACGGGTGCTGCATAGATGCCCCGTTGGAACTCGGCGGTAACGGTCAGACAACGTTCGCCCGAGCGATGCATGATGCGACTCTCGCTCCACTTGGGTGCGACATGGGCAACCTGGCGCAGAGGAGTACCTCCCCCGACCCCCATCCCGAGCTGAGCTCGCCCCCCCGTAGCCTTCCCAAAGGAGGGGAGGGCCTGCCGGGATGCATCTCCTCCAAGAGAGGAGAGCATGCTTAACGGAGAGGCGATGGGCAGGTCTTCGACGTCGGAGATGGTGAGCGATGTGGTGTCGCGCACGACGATGGGCAACTCGTAGTCGCCTTCCCAGATGCTGCCCACACGCAGATTACCCGTCTGCGAAGCCAGCGAGAGGGCTGCCGTGGTGCGGTTGATGCCCAGCTGAGCAGAGGCGACGGGATCGAGTTCAACGTTGATGAGTGGGAACGGCTGCAGGAAGTCGCTGTGCACCCACTCCAGCTCAGGCATCTGGCGCATCTCTGCCATCATACGTTCGGCTGCCACGTGCAGAGAGTCGAGGTTGTCACCATAGAAGCGGAACTCCAACTCGGGCACTTCCAAAAGGTCGAGGCGTTTGAACTTCACGTAAGCCTCGGGGAACGACTCGGAGAGTTTTGGCTGATAGTCGGCCAAGAGGTCGAGGGTGGCTTGCTGCGAGGTGGTGTTCACGATGAACTGGGCGAAGTTGCGGCCCGCCATCTGTGGGGCGTAGGTGGTTTGGAAACGTGGCGACGAACAGCCGATGAACGATGTAATACCCGTGATGCGCTCATCCTTTTCAATGGCGTGGCGCACGCTGTCGGCCACCAATCGCGTATCCTGCAACCCCTTGCCTTCAGGCAGGAAGATTTCAACGGCGAACTGGTCGCGGTCGGCAAAGGGGAAGAGACGTATCTTCAGCGTAGGGAGGATGAGCAGCGAGGCGGCGATGACAGCCATACATGTGGCAATGGTCAGCCACGGATGGCGGAACGTCTTTGCCAAGACGCGGTCGTAGATGGCTTGCACGCGGTCGGTCAGTCGTTTTCCTTCTTTCTCTGTAGAAGGCGTTCCTATCACCGTTACGCACAAGAACGGGATGACCGTCACCGCCAACATAAGTGATACCATGAGGTTGATGGTGATGGTCCATGGGAAGTCTTCGAGCGCATCGAGGAAAGCACCCTTGAACGTCAGGAGGAAAGGATAGAAAATGGCGCAGATGCAGATGGTGGCGAGCATCATCGGCATGAAGTATTGGCTGACCGACATGATTGCTGCCTGCTTGGGTTCGATGCCTTTGCGGGCATATTCCAGATAGCCGTCGATGACCACGATGGAGTTGTCGACAATCATTCCCAACACCACGATGAGACCAGCCAGTGTGACGATGTTCAGCGGGATGTTGGCAAAATACATGATGGCGACGGAGATGAATGTGCTCAGCGGGATGGTGATGGCTGCCACAATGGCTGAGCGCAAGGGGAAGAGCACCATCATCACAAGGATGATAACAGCCATCGACAGCAACAGGTCGCGCAGGAAGTCGCGGATGCTGTCGCCGACGACTTTCGGCTGGTCGGCAATGCGTGTCAGCGTGACGTCGTCCGGCAGTTCGTCGGCACGGAAGTCGTCGAGCATGCGGTCTACATCGTCGCCATAAGCCATGATGTTGTTACCCGAAATCATCTCCAACGAAAGCAGTACGCAGGGGTGACCGTTCTGCTCGATGTAGTTCTCCGATGTGTCATATTCGCGCTCCACACGGGCGATGTCACGAATGCGCACCACCTTCCCCGTGAGCGGATCGCTGTAGATAATCTGTTCGGCCACCTCTTGTTGGCTGTTCTGCGTAGGCTCCAAGTGGATGAGTGTCTGCTGGTGGTCGTTCACGAGGCTGCCAGCCAGCGTGGTGAACCCTTGCGACTGCAGGGCTGCCATAAGTGTCTGCTGACCGATGCCGAATGCCTCCAGGCGTTGGCGGTCGATGTAGAGGCTCACCTGTTCCTTATGGTCACCGTACAGACGCACGTTGGCCACCGATGGAATCTTGCGCAGTCGGTCGGAGAGGCGGTCGCTATAGTCCTGCAACTCGCGGTAGCTGCGCTCCTTGCTCTCAATGGCGATGAGCAGGGCAGAGGTGTTGCCGAAGTCGTCGTTGGCTACCAGTGCCAGCACACCCGAGGGCAGGCTCTGCTTGTAGAGTGCCAAGCCGTGCTTGATTTTCGACCACACCTCGTCCTTGTTGTTCACCTCGTCGTTGAGGTGGACGAGCACCATCGCCATACCATTCTGCGACGTCGACGTAGTCTTCGTGCGGTTCACCTCGCCATAGGTGAAGAGATAGCGCTCCAACGGGCGCGTCACCTGCTCTTCCACCTCCTCGCTCGTGGCACCGGGATATACGGCCACCACCACGCCTTGACGGATGGTGAACGGCGGGAACTCGTCCTTTGGCATCACCCACATGCCGTAGATGCCGATGCCGAAGAAGATGGCAACGAGCAGGAGCGTAATCTTATAGTTGTCGAGTGGCCAACTGATCCACTTGGTATTCTTTGTCATTGTTGCTTTTATAGAAATATGTAGAATTAGAACCGAATATGTAGGGACGCGGCGTGCCGCGTAAATGAGTTCGCTTTTACGGCTTTTGCTGGTCAAGTAACGCGGCACGCCGCGTCCCTACATTTCTCAACCTTTTTCAACCTTTCTCAACTGCGCGAAGCGCTCTCAACCTTTCTCAACCGCGCGAAGCGCTCTCAACCTTTCTTAACCGCGCAGCAGGCGCCTCAGAACCTTACTTCCGTTCCTTCACTCAGTTTCTGATAGCCTTCGGTGACAACCCGTTGGCCAGCCGTCACACCACTCATGATGCTAATGCGATTGCCTTGCGAAGCACCTACGGTGACTGCTGTGCGATGAGCGTTCTTCTGGTTGTCTATCGTCCACACAAACAGCGAGCCGTCAGGACGCCTCTGCACGCTGGTGATAGGGAGGTAGAACCCACCCCCTTCCCCTCCCGAGGGGAGGGGCGATTGATTAGCCTTTGCATTTGTATTTCTATTGGTAGCGTCGTCGTTAGAAGGAGTATTTAAGCTCCCTCCCCTCGGGAGGGCTGGGGTGGGTTTTTGGTTTTGGGTCCTCATTTTCACCTGTGCCACCATTCCTGGCAACAACTTGCGATCGCCATTGGGCACGTTGATGCGAATGTCATAGGTGTGTGTCATCGCATCGGCCACCACACCTTTCTCTATACGTCCACCGCTTACCTTCTTGCCTGCGGCCTCGACGATGATCATTGAAGGCGTGTGGGGTGTGATGGCATTCATCTCGGCTTCAGGCACCGACACCTTTACTTTTACGCGCGACACATCGAGAATGGTCACCACTGCCTGTGAGGGCACAGCCGTTTCGCCGGCCTTCACCTGTTGACGACCGATGATGCCGCTCACAGGAGCCACCAGCCGACAGTCGGCAAGGTTCTTTTTGGCAACGGCCAGTTGCGACCGCGCCTGTGCCACCTTGCTTTGTATCTCCACCCATTGCACCTCGGGCAGCGAACCGGCATCGTGCAACATGCCATAGCGTTGCAAGGCGTCTTCGGCCTGTGCCATCTGTGCCTCGGCACCCGTCAGCAAGTTGCGAGCCTGCGTGTCGTCCATCAAGGCCAGGAGCTGTCCACGACCGACGGCCTGTCCTTCTCTCACCAGCATACGCTTCACAACACCCATACCCGTGAAGCTCACGGCCGTGGCCTCGTTCTCCTCGACGATGCCCACGTAGCTCTCATTCGTCATCTGGCCACCCGCCGTCACCACTTCGGTTTTCACCTGCGTGGGGGCTTTCTGCCGATTCTCTTTCTTGTTACTGCAAGCGCTACCGATCATGACGATAGCCAGCAGCAGAAGTATCCTTATTTCTTTCATAGTTAGCACAAATTGTTCGAAAACGACTGCAAAGATGATAATTATTTTTCAAAAACACGTGTTCTATTTCTCCTTTCTTGTAACAATCTTCGACAATCAGAGAATTATCGAACAATAATAATGTAAAATCAAACATATAACTCTCGTTTTTTTTTTCTCATCTTTGCAGGCGAAAACCAATAATGGTTTGACATTTCATAGATAATTGCAACAGAAGATGACAGATAAAGATCGTTACCTCAGTAAGATAGCCGAGGTCAATGAAGAGATAAAAGCCGATGTGAGTGTTGGCTATTTCGATGATGATATCATCATGATAGACAATGTGACGCTCCTATCAGAGCCCAGTGCCACGCGCATGCAGATGAACACGTTGGCCATCTGCGAGCGTGGGCGCGTGCAGCTCGAACTGAACGGCGAGCCCATTCTGCTGAGTGCCAATCAGGTGATGATCTGTCCGCCGGGTGCGGTGTTCAGCAACATGATGCTCAGTCCCGATTTCACCTTCCGGGCCGTTTTCCTCACCAATCGCATTCTGCATGCCTTCTTGCATGAGAAAATGAACATCTGGACGGAGATGCTCTACATCAATCGGCGTCATGTGGTATCGATAGCTGCCGAGGATGTAGAGTTTCTGTCGCTATTCTATCGAATGTTGAACATCAGCATCAGCCGCGACCGGGAGAGCCATTACCGAACAGATGTGGTACAGGCACTACTCCGCGCGGCCGTTTTAGGGCTTTGTGGGGCTATGGAGATGATGATGAAGACGGAAGGCGAAGCATTGTCGCAGCCGGCAGGCGAAGGTGCAGAGTCGTTGTCTGGCGACGTGGCGGTAGGTGGTAGTCGTCACTCTTCGTCGCAGTCCATCTTCCAGCGCTTCATCAACCTGCTCAACAACAGTCATCGCAGTCATCGCACAGTGCAGTCGTATGCCGACGAACTATGCATCACACCCAAATATCTTTCTGCTGTGTGTAAGAAATGCTCAGGGAAGACGGCGAATGCCTGGATCACCGAACACCAACTCGAAGACATTCGCTACTATCTGCGACAGACCGACTATAGCATCAAGGAAATCTGTAACACACTGGGATTTCCCAATGCATCGTTTTTTGGTAAATATGTCAGGGAGCACTTTGGGATGACGCCCTCAGAGTTCAGGAAGCAGTAACGTCGTCCTCTATGGGCGTCTCGGGTAGAGCAACGGGGACTTCGCGGCGCTTCTCTTCCTCCTCCTTCATCTGTTGCTCAGCCATTTTCTTTACGATGCGGCCAGCCTTCCATACCATCACGCCACCCAGCAACTCGGCTGCACCATAGAGCAACATGCACCAGCCGATGATAAACAACGGGGCGGCTGCCGTCTCAACCGGTCGCCAAATCATGAAGATAGCAACGAGCAACACCACAACGGGCAACAGCCAGTAGAACCATCCCACATGGCACCACCGTGATGCTTGTGCGAGGTTCACGAATTGGTTTACGGCTCCCAGCACGAGCATCGCTGCCAGCACATACTGCAGGCCGGTGATGAACGTCGTGGGCATCAGCGCCAGAATAACACCAAGGATGATGCTGCCGAAGCCCACGAGGGAGGATAAGGCAGACCCACCTCCCTGCCCCTCCCTGTGAGGGAGGGGAGTAGAATGCCCTGTAGCCTGGTTATTATTGTCTTGAGTGTAATCACTCCCCTCCCTCGCAGGGAGGGGCAGGGGGGTGGGTCTTCTATTCAGCACCACCGTGATGAGTCCCGACACAAAGAACAATGCACCGATAACAACTGTGAGCCAGTGCACCGTTTCTTCCCTATACTTAATGATGAGTGCGCCAACGGCAAATGCCATCACCGCGCGCACCAACGAACTTTGCAAAATCTTCATAAGCCTATTTTCATTTACACTGCTGCAAAGTTACGAAAAATCGAGTGCAGAACAAAAGAAACTTGTTTCTTTTTTTTGCCGAGATGGAGGACTCGAACTCGTTTCGCTTGCGTTTTGAGCAAGAACTTCGCGATTTTAATCGCAAAGATACGAAAATAATTATAAAAACACCTTCTTTTCACTCAAAAAACTATTAGTCATGCCAGCTGGAAGACTGCCGAAAGCCTGCCAGAAGCATCTTCCAATCATGCCGGAAGCATCTTCCAATCATGCTGGAAGCATCTTCCAATCATGCTGGAAGCATCTTCCAATCACGCAAAAGCATGCCTCTTGTCAGTCTATTGCTATGCTTTGATAAAGTAATATATGATATATTACTGACCAATATATAATATATTACCAAGCAATATATGATATATTACCGAGCAATATATGATATATTACTTTATAAAATATGATATATTACACAATAAAAGCATGTTTTTAGCGTTATGAAAGCATACATCTTAAATGATTAAAGACATGGCTATCAAGATTAAACTCTATCAACACAAGCGCAAAGACCTGCAAGGAAAGTGGTACGGACGTACCGTGAAGGCAGGCGAAGTGACAACAAAGGACCTGGCTCGCATCATCAGTCATAACAATTCGGTGACCGAGTCCGACGTGCATGGCGTCATCATCGCCCTCGTGAAGGAGATGAAGAACTACCTGCGCGAGGGCCATACGGTGGTGCTCGACGACTTCGGCCGCTTCCACCTCACCGTGCAAAGCGAAATGGTGGAAAAGAAAGAGGATTTCGACCTACGCAAGCACATACGCCGCGTGCTCTGCAAGTTCACGCCCGCCGGCCACCGCAATCCCTTCAATCGCAAATTGGAGCGACCCTTCTGCGACTACGTCGACATCGAGCGCTGGAAGTATTGAACTGCCGTCATGGCAAAAAAAACGTGCCCGCCCGGCCACCACGGCCAGACGGGCACTCCGTCCTTCTTTGAAATTAAAAAGCAAAATTATGTCTATTATCAGTTTTCTGGAATGATGCTGATGCTTGCGATTTCTTGCTCAATCTTTGGGAACAGTGCCCAAAAGTACATGTTGTAGGCCATCCAAAACAAACTCTCTGGGTTGTCGGTCTGGACGTACAACATTAGATTGCCATTGTAATCATGTATTTCCATCGATTTCACATGGTAATACTTCCCTGGCATATATGCCTTGCCTATGATGAGCGTGTGCTTGTTGAAATCTATCGCAGGCAGGTCGGCTTCCCCTCTGTATGCCTCCTCGAGTTCCTGCTGCGAGTTGATAGCGAGAATTTCCCTCTCGTTTTTTTCAGGAAAACTGAAGGTCGCAACTCCTTTGTCGTTTGGCAGGGCTTCATTGAGGAAGTCCTTCACGCTATTGTTCACCTCAACTGGATGTAATCGCAATACATCGCTTCTTTCAGAGAATACGCTCCAAATAACTGGTAGGTCTTTAGGGAAGATGCCCCAGAACGATTTGAGTCTTCCTTCAATACCATTATAATAGTAATGAGGCTCGCCTGCTAAGTATGATACTTCATAATTGTCAGATGTCGGATCTGTGGTGTGCAGGATCACATAGTAGTCGTTATCGATAGGTTGAATGTCAATGTAATTGATGGTTTCTTCAACGCCTAATAGATAACGTCCAAAAATAATACAGTATTTATTGAAATCAATGTGAGGTATTGTCTTGTTGCCGATATACTTTGACTCGAATGTTTCTTGGTCGCTGATGATGTTGTAGCCCATGAGTTCCATAGGGTCGACGAACCGGAAGTCGCCAATATAATTGACCCAGTCGCCGATGCAAGTTGAATCACAAAAGGTAGGCAGAGCTTCGTTGAAGAAGGCTTCAACATCATTGCTTGCCTGAATAGGCGAGATTGTCGTATAGGTGTCCTCTATATTTGTATCCCTAACATACCATTTCTCTGGTTTCGAACCTGCATTGACAAGGATGTTGAAAAAGTAGCTGTCAGAGGTTTCGTAGTATCTGAACATCAGAGTGTCGCCTTTCAGATAGAAGTCACAGCGTGTTGAATCGTTTTCGTTATGGCTGTTATAACTGATTTTCCTATGATATACACAAACGGTGGCTTTGTCCATGTGCGTCTCTTCATCATACTTGAATCCTTCTGTGATCCGATACGTACATTTTTCTGTTCTGGGTTGATTTGAATGGATAAAACCATTTGTTTTAATAACAAAAGTACCATCCTCACCAAGTTCGAGCTTTTCCATATAGAAGTTATATCCGTCTTGTCGGAACAAATACCATTTTCCATATAAAGATTTGTTATCTTGCGAGGTTTCTATTCCCAATGAATCTACAATAGGCACTTCGTCCTGATGCGAATCAGGCTGCTCGGGCGGATCGTCGTATTCGCTGGAGCAGGCGGCGAGGGCTGCGGTGATCAGCAGGCCATTGAGGAGGTAAAACAGTTTTTTCATCGTCGTATTGTTTTTTGAGTTCTACATTATATTGTTTTTTCTATCGTGTGGAAGCCGTCATTGTCGGCTTTCCGTAGGCAAAGTTAGAGTGAAAAAAGATTCCTTGCAAGCATTTTAGTGTTAAATCGCTTTAACATTGTTACAGTTTTTTCCGGGGGGTAAGAATCAAGAACCCCCATGTTTAGGGCGTTTGTCGCGGTTTTACCCCCGAAAAAGGGCGAAAAAATTGTAACACAAACGCGCCCGCCTGGCCATGAAGGTCAAGCGGGCGTAGGTGTAAATTGAAAACATGATCGTGTTCAGTTGTTGTGGTTGATGAGGTTTACCACAACCTTTACCATCACGTCCTTTTCCTCAGTTCGGCTTTCGGCAATCATCAGCGTGAGGGCAACAAGCGTGTTGTCTGGAATACGCTTTGATCCGTCGGCATGATAGAGAATGCGATTGTTGTTGAGGAACCACAGAAACAGCGTGGCGGCAATACGTTTGTTTCCGTCGCTGAAAGAATGATTCTTCGTGACCAGATAAAGCAGCATGGCGGCTTTCTCCTCTACGCTGGGATATAGTTCTTTGCCTCCGAAGGTCTGATAGATTTGCCCGATGCTGCTCTTGAAAGAGTCGTCCTTCTCATTGCCAAAGAGCACCGAGCCGCCGAATTTCTCCCGCAATAGGTTTATCTCCTTCATCGCGTTCTCGTACGTCGCATGGAAGGGTTCTTCTTGGGTGGTTCCCTGTATGGTCAGCCGTTGATAATCGTAGTTGTCAAGGGTGTCGAGGGCATAGGTGTAGTCTGTCACCACCTCAAACAGGGCGTTGCTTTCATCGGTGGAGAGCACAGGTTGGTTCTGGATGGTGCGCCCCAGCATCCCCACCAGTTGTCGCAACTCGCCAATCTGTTCACGTCGCATGCGCTCATTGACAGCGTAGCCTTTCACGAGATACTGCTTGAGGACATTGCGTGCCCAAATGCGAAATGCTGTGCCTCGCTTGCTTTTGACGCGGTAGCCTACGGAAATGATGACGTCAAGGTTATACAAAACCGTTTCTTGGATTTGCGTTCTTCCTACCATTGCTCCATGTTGAGTGGTATGTGCAAATTTTGCACATACCTGTTCTTTCTCTAACTCACCTTCCTTAAACACATTGTTAATATGACGAGTTATTACAGTTCTGTCTTTCTGGAACAACTCAGCCATTTGGGCTTGCGTCAGCCACACGGTTTCTTTCTCCAGGCGCACATCAATCTGGGTCTGTCCGTCCTCAGTCTGGTATATGACTATCTTGTTGTCGTCCATTTCTTCACGCTGTTTCATGGTGCAAATATAGGCAATAATTCTGGAAACAACGGTCTCATATATTTTCTCATCATTTTTGCTTATAAACTTTTACGGAAATACTTGATTCATTCAATTTGGGATATAATCCCCAGTAATAAAAGGACGTAAAGCTTTGCTCATGGAATCCTCCGCTTAAGCGAATAGTAAGA
>Ga0256404_1000291_pt1 | contig 129965 bp, 96 predicted proteins | sample RumenRJG_01DNA_FD_185990 | JGI IMG/M metagenome (GOLD analysis project Ga0256404, IMG submission 185990) | Bovine rumen microbial communities from Lethbridge, Alberta, Canada - RJG_01 | ecosystem: Host-associated > Mammals > Digestive system > Stomach > Rumen | place: Canada: Alberta... | reverse complement strand
AGTCTTTATTTTAGTATGACAAACATGACTGAACAATGAAACGACTGACACTGACCGTATTTCTTATTTCTCACTTCTCATTCCTCATTTGTGCTGTTGCACAACAGCACAGACTGTGGTACAACCAGCCTGCACAGACATGGACGCAGGCGCTGCCCATTGGCAATGGAGTGATGGGTGGCATGGTATTTGGAACACCTGCTGTGGAGCACATCCAGATTAACGAGGAAACCATCTGGGCAGGACAGCCCAACAACGTGGTGAACCCCAACGCGAAGAAGGCGCTGCCAGAGGTTCGCCAACTCATCTTCGAAGGGAAATACAAGGAGGCACAAGACTTGGCTAACGCACAGGTGATGCCCCAGGCGGCTGGCAAGAACATGGGTATGCCCTTCCAACCCTTTGGCGACTTGTATATCGCAATGCCAGGACATGCTGACTATCGGAACTATGAACGCTGGCTGGACTTGGACAATGCCAAGAGCGTAGTGAAATACGAGGAGGATGGCGTACAATACATGCGTGAGACGATAGCCCCGTTGGGTGGTCACGAGGTTATTGCCGTCCGACTGACAGCCAGTGAGAAAGGCAAGATTACATTTACCGCCAACATGACGACACCACACGAGAATCCTCTCGTGGGAAGTGAAAAAATAAAAGTGAAAAGTGAAGAATTCGCTTCCGCATTCCTACAAGGCGTTTCTTCCAAGCATGAGGGGCTGAAAGGCAAGGTGCGCTTCATGGGTCGTATGGCTGTACAGACGAAGGGTGGCAAGGTGAGCGGCTCGAATGGAAACATCAGCGTGGTGGGTGCCGACGAGGCTACCTTATATATCACCGTAGGCACCAATGTCAAGAGCTATAAGGACATCACAGGCGACGGGGAGGCACAATCACGGGAGCGGCTGCAAGGCGCTATGGCGATGGGCTATGGGGCGCTGAAAGACCTGCACGAGAAGACCTACCACAAATACTACGACCGCGTAAAACTGGACTTGGGCGAGGATGCCTTTGCCAACGTGCCTATGAACAAACGTATCGAGCGGTTTAGTGCAGGCAGCAATTCCGTCGCAGACAACCACCTGGTGGCGACCTACTTCCAGTTTGGACGCTACCTGCTGATTTCATCGTCACAACCCGGCAACATGAACCCTGCCAACCTGCAAGGTCTGTGGAACGATAAGATGTTCCCGTCGTGGGACTCGAAATACACCACGAACATCAATCTTGAGATGAACTATTGGCCCTCTGAGGTAACCAACCTGACGGAGATGAACGAGCCGCTGTTCAAGCTCATCCGCGAGATTTACGAACAGGGCAAGCAGACGGCCCGCGACATGTATGGCGTTGAAGGCTGGGTGCTACACCACAACACCGACCAATGGCGCATTACTGGTCCTGTAGATCGTGCCCAGACGGGTCTCTGGCCAATGGGGGCAGCATGGCTCTGCAGACATCTGTGGGAACATTACCTCTACACGGGCGACAAGGAATTCCTTCGCCAATATTATCCAATCATGCTGGATGCTGCCCGTTTCTTCACACAAACGCTTGTCAAACATCCCACCAAAGGGTGGCTTGTGGTTTGTCCTGGTGAATCGCCAGAGCATGGTGGCAAAGGGCGTCCCACCCCGTTGGATGCTGGTGTGACGATGGATAACCAAATTGTGACGGAGCTCTATAACAATGTCCTTGAGGCCAGCAAGATTCTAGATAATCTAGAAGTTTTAGAAAATCTAGATAATCTAGAGATTCTAGACACTATCAAGGCACAATTGGCCCAGCTTCCTCCTATGCAGATAGGTCGTTGGGGACAATTGCAGGAATGGCTCGACGACCTCGATGACCCCAAGGATGACCATCGCCACTTCTCGCATCTCTATGGTCTTTATCCATCCTACCTGATTTCACCATCACGCACCCCTGATTTGTGGAATGCCGCTCGCAAATCGTTGGAGGCTCGCGGCGACATCTCGACAGGCTGGAGCATGGGGTGGAAGGTTTGTTCGTGGGCACGATTGCTGGATGGCGAACATGCCTACAAACTCATCCAGGATCAGTTGACGCTGACTGCCGATACATTCTTGATTTTTGGCACCGTCAAGCAACGAGGAGGTACTTATCCTAACATGTTTGATGCCCATCCACCTTTCCAAATCGATGGTAATTTCGGTTGTACGGCAGGTATTGCCGAGATGTTGATGCAGAGCTACGATGGTTATATTTATCTGTTACCTGCCCTGCCATCAGTATGGAAAAGCGGTTCAGTAAAGGGTCTTGTGGCTCGTGGCGGTTTCGAAATTGACATAAACTGGGAGAACGGTCAGCTCACTAAGGCCGTCATCCGTTCTCGCAACGGAGGCACTTGCAAACTGCGTTCGAACACTCCACTCAAGGGAAAAGGTATGAAAACTGACAAAGCCGGACTGTACACCATAAAGACAAAAGCCGGAGGCGTGTATGAACTGGCGACCGTCAAACAGAAGAAAGCAAATATCAATTACTAAACAATATACAGATATGAAGAACGGAAAGACATGTTTTGGCGTGATTATCGGAACGCGCGCCTATTTTAACTCAGAATTGGCAAAGGATGTTCGCAAGCAGTTGCTGAAGGCCCTCGACGAGGGTGGTTACGAGTACATCATCCTTCCAGAGGATGCTACGCCTACAGGTAGTTCGAGCATCGAGACCCGTGAGGACGGACTAAAGGTTTCGAAACAGTTCCGCCAGCATCGCGATGAGATTGACGGAATTATTGTTTCGTTGCCCAACTTCGGCTTCGAGATTGGTATCATCAATGCCGTCAGCGATGCCGATCTGAATGTACCCGTAATGGTGCAGGCTTGCGATGATGAGAACGACAAGGTTGACCTCGACTCGCGTCGTGATGCCTTTTGTGGCAAAATTAGTGTGTGCAACAACCTCTATCAGTATGGCATTCCTTTTACGGACACCACTCTGCACACCTATTCTATCTACGACCCCATGCTGAAGAAGGATATCGACCGCTTTGCAGCTATTTGTCGCGTAGTCAATGGCTTACGTCATTGTCGTTTGGGACAGATTGGCACACGTCCCTTGGGTTTCAACACCTGTCGTGCCAGCGAAAAGCTGTTACAACGTTCAGGCATCACCGTTGTTCCTGCCGACCTCTCTGAGATTCTCTATGCCGCTCAGAAGATCAAGGACGACGACCCTAAGTTCATCGAGATGTGTAACCGTACCTGCAACTACGCTAAGGTGCCCGATTCCTACAAGGAGAAGCTGGGCTTGCAGGCGAAGTTCAGTGTGGCTGTCGAGAACTGGATCGAAGCCAATGATGTGCAGGCTGTTGCCATCCAATGCTGGGATTCTCTGGAGCAGAACTATGGTTGCGCTCCTTGCGTCACCATGTCGATGTTGAGCGAGAAACTGATTCCAGCTGCTTGCGAGACCGACCTTGCTGGAGCCATCTCTATGTACGCTCTCTCGCTGGCTTCTCAGAACGCTCCTGCCCTGCTCGACTGGAACAACAACTTCGCTGAGGATCGCAACAAGTGCGTTTGCACCCATTGCGGTAACTTCCCCAAGCAGTTCGTGGGCAATGGAGATTTGAAGTTAGGTCCATTAGGTGTATTAGGTCGCACGTTGGGCAAAATCAATACCTTCGGTGCCGTTTACGCCAAGGTCAGCGAAGGTCCCTTCACTTTCTTCCGCATATCTACTGATGACCCCAAGGGCATCATCAAGGCTTATCTGGGTAAGGGTGAAATCACCAACGATCCCTACGGCATGGATGGATGTATCGCTGTTACCAAGGTTGATAACCTGCAAAAACTGATGAAGTATATCTGCAAGAACGGCTTTGAACATCATGTTGCTATGTGCCGCACCGACGTTGTCGACATCGTTCAGGAGGCCATTGAGACTTACCTCGGGTGGAATTTATATGTACACGAGTAAATAAATAACCGAAAAATTTGCAGGAACGGAAAAAAGTTCGTACCTTTGCAGCCGTTCAGAGGAATGAGAGACTCCAACGCGAGTCTCTCATTCTTGCATTTAAACACTTAAATATCGTATATGATAGACAAGAACGTAATAACAAAAGCTGTTGAGGAGTGGTTGCAAAAGGGCGACTACTACCTAGTAGATGTTGAAATGACCGCAGACGACCGTATCGTGATTGAGATAGACCACGCCGACGGTGTATGGATAGAAGATTGTGCAGACCTGAGTCGTCATCTGCAGGATACGCTAGGTGAGGAACTGGGCGATTATGAATTGGAAGTTGGTTCGGCTGGCATCGGTCAGCCTTTCAAGGTGATGCAGCAGTACGTAAACCACATCGGCAAAGAGGTGGAAGTGTTGCAGAACAACGGCCAGAAGTTGCAGGGCATCCTCAAGGAGGTCAACACAGAAGCAGAACAATTCATCGTGACGGTGAAGGAGAAGCAGCAGATTGAGGGCAAGAAGCGTCCTCAACTGGTAGAGGTTGACAAGTCGTTCAACGTTAGCGACGTAAAATACTGCAAATACCTGCTGGCTTTTAAGTAAAGAGAAAGATTAAAACAAAAAAAATAAATCAATGGCAACACTAAAGAAAGCGAAAGGCCCCTCAATGATTGAGACCTTTCAGGAATTTAAAGAGACAAAGAACATCGACCGCACAACTCTGGTAAGCGTGCTGGAAGAGAGTTTCCGCAACGTCATCGCCAAGATGTTCGGTTCGGACGAGAACTTCGACGTGATTGTAAACCCCGACAAGGGTGACTTCGAGATTCACCGCAACCGTATCGTGGTAGCTGACGGTGAAGTACAGGACGAGAACAAGGAGATTGCCCTGAGCGAGGCCCAGAAGATTGAGCCTGACTACGAGGTTGGCGAAGAGGTATCAGAGGAAGTTGACTTCCAGAAGTTTGGCCGTCGTGCCATTCTGAATCTGCGCCAAACACTGGCTTCGAAGATTCTGGAACTGGAGCATGACTCGCTGTACAACAAGTACAAGGACCGCGTCGGACAGATTGTCAGCGCTGAGGTTTACCAGATTTGGAAGCGTGAAGTACTGCTCATCGACGACGAGGGCAACGAGCTCCACCTGCCTAAGCAGGAACAGATTCCTGCAGACAACTACCACAAGGGCGAGACCATCCGTGCTATCGTCAAGGAGGTTCAGAACGAAAACAACAATCCACGCATCATCTTGAGCCGTACCTCGAACCTATTCCTGGAGCGTCTGCTCGAGGCTGAGGTGCCCGAGATCAACGACGGTCTCATCACCATCCGCCGCATTGCCCGTATGCCGGGTGAGCGCGCCAAGGTGGCTGTTGAGAGCTACGACGACCGTATCGATCCCGTAGGCGCTTGCGTCGGTGTGAAGGGTAGCCGAGTACATGGTATCGTTCGCGAGATGTGCAACGAGAACATCGATGTCATCAACTTCTCTAACAACACCCAGCTCTTCATCCAGCGTGCCCTGAGTCCCGCTAAGGTCACCAGTATCACGCTGAATCCCGAGGAGCACAAGGCAGAGGTTTACCTGCAGCCCGAAGAGGTTTCGCTGGCCATTGGCAAGGGTGGTCTGAACATCAAACTCGCCTCCATGCTGACAGAATACACCATTGACGTCTTCCGTGTTGTGAACGAGAACGAAGCCGATGAGGATATCTACCTCGACGAGTTTGCTGACGAGATTGACCAGTGGATTATCGACTCCATCAAGGCCATCGGTCTTGATACTGCCAAGGCTGTGTTGAATGCTCCTCGCGAGATGCTTATCGAGAAAGCCGACCTTGAGGAAGAGACCGTCGATCACGTTATCGAAGTACTGAAGGCAGAGTTCGAGTAATTATCAATTTTCAATTATCAATTATCAATTCGAATAGATGGGAGTACGTTTAAATAAAGTATTATCAGAACTGAATATAGGACTTCAAACGGCAGTTGATTTCCTAAAAAAGAAGAGTTCGCTTGGAGAAATCAAGGATGACGCAACGACGAACACCAAGATTTCTGACGAGCAGTACGAAGCATTGGTCAACGAGTTCAGCACCGACAAGGCTGTCAAGACCAAGGCTGAGATGCTGTTTGCCAAAAAGCCCAAGCCTGAGAAGAAGGTGGAGAAGCCTGTAGAGAAAAAGGCTACCGTCCCCGCCGACGAACTATTGGACAGTCACCCGCAGTTCAAACCTGTGGGTAAGATTGACCTTGAAAGTATCGGCAAGCCCAAGGCTGCACCGAAGGCCGAGCCGGAACCCGTGGTTGCTGCCGAACCACAAGTAGAAGATGAACCTGAGGTCGAAATAGAAGAGCCCGTTGCAGAAACACCTGTTCAGTCTGTGATTCCAGAACCTGAGATTGAGGATTCTGAAGAAGAAGAGGAGGAAATGGACAATGAGGAGGAAGATGATGAAGAAGATATCGTCGACCGAACTTCCACTCCCTCGTTGGCCAAGACACCTGGTGATGCAAAGATTGCCCAGAATGCTCCTCAGTTGAATGTGGTGGGTAAAATTGACCTCTCAGCTCTGAACCAGAGTACCCGTCCCAAGAAGAAATCAAAGGAGGAACGTCGCAAGGAGCGCGAGGAGAAAGCTGCCGGTGAGCGCAAGAAGCGTGAACGTATCCGTCAGGGTAAGGTGGATATTGAAGCCGCTGCCAAACAGGTCAACCAACAGCAGAATCAGAACAAGAAGAACCAGAACAAGAATGGTCAACAGCAACAACAACAGCAACAGGGCGGTAAGAAAAACAAGAAGAACCGTCCCGTGAAGCCGTTGGAGGTTGACGACGAGGCAGTAGCACGCCAGGTCAAGGAGACGCTGGCCCGCCTCACCTCGAAGAACCAGAACAAGAAGGGTGCCAAATATCGTCGTGAGAAGCGTGACGCTGTTGCCGAGCGCATGAACGAAGAGATGGCAGCAGAGGCAGCACAGAGCAAGGTACTGAAGCTCACCGAGTTCGTGACTGTTTCTGAGTTGGCCACAATGATGAACGTGGGTGTCAATCAGGTTATCGGTACTTGTATGAGCATCGGTATCATGGTGTCTATCAACCAGCGTCTGGATGCAGAGACCATCAATATCGTTGCTGACGAGTTTGGTTTCACGACTGAATATGTCTCTGCCGAGGTGCAGAACGCCATCACCGAGGAGGAGGATGACGAGAACGACCTGATCAGCCGTCCGCCGATTGTTACTGTCATGGGTCACGTAGACCACGGTAAGACGTCGTTGCTCGACTATATCCGCAACACCAATGTCATTGCCGGTGAGGCCGGTGGTATTACTCAGCACATCGGTGCCTACAACGTGAAACTGAAGGACGGTCATAGCATTACCTTCCTGGATACTCCTGGTCACGAGGCCTTCACCGCCATGCGTGCCCGTGGTGCACAGGTGACGGATATTGCTATCATCATCATCGCTGCCGACGACAGCGTTATGCCTACCACGAAGGAGGCCATCGCTCATGCTCAGGCTGCCAACGTTCCTATGGTGTTCGCTATCAATAAGATTGATAAGCCCGGTGCCAACCCCGATAAGATTCGCGAGGACTTGGCTAATATGAACCTCTTGGTCGAAGACTGGGGTGGTAAGTACCAGTGTCAAGAAATCAGCGCCAAGAAAGGACAGGGCGTCTATGAATTGCTGGAGAAGGTACTGCTAGAGGCCGAGATGCTCGATCTGAAAGCTAACCCCAATCGTAAGGCTACAGGTTCTATCATCGAGTCTTCACTCGACAAGGGCCGTGGCTATGTTTCTACCGTCCTCGTGTCAAATGGTACGTTGAAGATTGGTGATGTAGTGATCGCAGGTACTGCCTGGGGACGCGTCAAGGCTATGTTCAATGAACGTAACCAGCGTATCGAAAAGGCTGGTCCTGCTGAGCCCGCTATCATCTTAGGTTTGAACGGTGCGCCTACCGCTGGTGACTCCTTCCACGTGATGGAGACTGAGCAGGAAGCTCGCGAAATTGCCAACAAGCGTATCCAATTACAGCGTGAGCAGAGCCTGCGTACAACGACAAAACTCGGTCTTGACGAACTGTCACATCGTATTGCTCTGGGTGAGTTCCATGAGTTGAACATCATCGTGAAGGGTGACACCGACGGTTCTATCGAGGCACTCTCTGACTCGTTCATCAAACTCTCTACCGAGAAGGTGCAGGTAAATGTCATCTCGAAGGCCGTAGGTCAGATTTCAGAGAACGATGTCATGCTGGCTTCAGCTTCTGAGGCTATCATCATCGGTTTCCAGGTACGTCCTTCTGCCGATGCCCGCAAAGCTGCCGATCGTGAGGGTGTTGAAATCAACACCTACTCTATCATTTACGATGCCATCGATGATGTGAAGCAGACCATGCAGGGTATGCTCGACAAGGTGAAGAAGGAGATTGTTTCTGGTGAGATTGAGGTGAAGCAGGTCTTCAAGATTTCCAAGGTGGGTACTGTTGCCGGTGGTCTTGTTACCGATGGTAAGGTTCACAACAAGGATAAAGCCCGCGTCATCCGTGACGGTATTGTCATCCACACAGCTCCTATCGATGCCCTGAAGCGTTACAAGGATGATGCCAAGGAAGTCGCTACAGGTCTGGAGTGCGGTATCTCACTGGTGAACTTCAACGACATCCAGGTAGGCGATATCATTGAGACCTTCACAGAGATTGAGGTAGAACAGAAACTTTAATGGAAGAAAAAAAGAATGAGTTTGTCCGTCAAGTGGCCGAACAGAAATACGAGTTCGGCTTTACCACAGACGTACATACTGAAATCATCGAGAAAGGGCTGAACGAGGACATCGTTCGGCTCATCTCTGCTAAGAAGGGGGAGCCCGAGTGGATGCTCGAGTTCCGCCTCAAGGCATTCCGCTACTGGAAAGAGCAGACGGAGCCTAAATGGGGCCACGTTCACGTGCCTCCCATCGACTACCAGGCCATCAGCTACTACGCTGACCCCACGGCAGCAAAAAGCCAAAAGCCAAATACTAATGGCCAAGAAATTGACCCTGAACTCGAAAAGACCTTCGACAAGCTTGGTATCCCCCTCGAAGAGCGCCTGGCCCTGAGTGGTAACACTGCCGTCGATGCCATCATGGACTCTGTAAGCGTAAAAACCACCTTCAAGGAGAAACTGCGCGAAAAGGGCGTTATCTTCTGTTCTATCGGCGAAGCCATTAAGGAACATGGCGATTTGGTTCGTCAGTACTTAGGTTCGGTGGTTCCTTATCGCGATAACTTCTTTGCGGCCCTCAACAGCGCTGTTTTCAGCGATGGTTCGTTTGTCTACATTCCCAAAGGTGTTCGTTGTCCCATGGAGTTGAGCTCGTATTTCCGCATCAACGCCAGGAATACGGGACAGTTTGAGCGTACGCTGATTATTGCCGACGACGATGCCTACGTATCGTATCTCGAAGGTTGTACAGCCCCCATGCGTGATGAGAACCAGCTGCATGCTGCCATCGTTGAGATTATCGTGATGGATCGTGCAGAAGTGAAATACTCAACGGTCCAAAACTGGTATCCTGGTGATGAAAACGGCAAGGGTGGCGTGCTGAATCTGGTCACCAAGCGTGGCGACCTGCGTGGTGTGGATAGTAAGCTCTCGTGGACGCAGGTAGAGACCGGTTCAGCTATCACTTGGAAGTACCCTTCATGTATTTTGCGTGGTGACAACTCACAGGCAGAGTTCTACTCTGTGGCTGTCACTAACAACTATCAGGAGGCGGATACGGGTACAAAAATGATTCATATCGGCAAGAACACCAAGAGTACCATCATCTCTAAGGGTATCTCAGCCGGACACTCGCAGAACTCCTATCGCGGACTGGTACGTGCGGCATCTACTGCTGATAACGCCCGCAACTACTCATCGTGCGACTCGTTGCTGCTAGGCTCGGATTGTGGTGCGCATACCTTCCCCTATATGGACGTGCACAACGACAGCGCCATCTTCGAGCACGAGGCTACGACCTCGAAGATTTCGGAAGATCAGCTCTTCTATTGCAACCAGCGAGGCATTCCTACCGAGCAGGCCGTAGGACTCATCGTCAACGGCTATGCCAAGGAAGTACTCCAAAAACTTCCGATGGAGTTTGCCGTCGAAGCCCAGAAGTTGCTCAGCGTCTCTCTAGAGGGTACGGTGGGTTAACTCCTAATAACGATATAACGCAATAACGATATAACGAAAATGTTAGAAGTAAAGAACTTACACGCCAAGATAGGCGATAAAGAAATATTAAAGGGTATCGACCTCGTGATTAACGATGGTGAGACGCATGCCATCATGGGACCTAACGGTTCTGGTAAATCGACCTTGAGTGCCGTGCTCGTAGGCAACCCACTCTACGAGGTCACTGAGGGCGAGGCATACTTCAATGGTAAGAACCTCCTGGAGATGAAGCCAGAGGATCGTGCCCATGAGGGACTCTTCTTGAGTTTCCAATATCCTGTGGAGATTCCTGGTGTCTCGATGACCAACTTCATGAAGGCCGCTATCAACGAGAAGCGCAAGTATCAGGGCCTCGATCCCATGAATGCCGCAGAATTCCTGAAGCTGATGCGTGAGAAACGTAAGATTGTAGAGCTCGACTCAAAACTGGCAAATCGTTCTGTGAATGAGGGTTTCAGCGGTGGTGAGAAGAAACGCAACGAAATTTTCCAGATGGCGATGTTGGAGCCCAAACTGAGCATCCTTGACGAGACGGACTCCGGTTTGGATGTCGACGCCATGCGCATCGTGGCGGAAGGCGTGAACAAGCTTCAGACGCCGGAGACCTCATGCATCGTTATCACCCACTACGACCGTCTGCTGGAAATGATTCGTCCACAGTTTGTGCATGTGCTCTACAAGGGACGCATCGTCAAGACGGGTGGCCCGGAACTGGCCGTACAGATCCAGGAGCACGGCTACGATTGGATTAAGGAAGAAATAGGTGAGGAATAATGGGTAGCGAACAACAATATATCGACCTCTATAAGCAGTGTCGCGGGATGATCTGCGAGCATAGCAGCAACGTGATGAATGCCGAGCGTGACACGGCCTTCGAGCGTTTCGCGTCGAATGGTTTCCCCACTCGGAAAGTCGAGCGCTACAAGTATACCGACATGCAGGAGCTCTTCGCCCCCGATTACGGCTTGAACTTGAACCGTCTCCAGATTCCCGTCGACCCCTACAACGCGTTCCGCTGCGACGTGCCCAACCTTTCCACCAGCCTGTACTTTGTGGTAAACGATATTTTCTATCACGACGAGAAGCCCAAGGGACATCTGCCTGAAGGTGTTATCATCGGTTCGCTGAAGGACTTTGCCACCAGCGAGTACTACAACCGCTTGGCAGGTCAAGCCAACGACGCTGTAACCGACCTCAACACCATGCTGGCACAGGATGGCCTCTACGTCTATGTGCCCAAGAACGTGAAGGTAGATCGTGCCATTCAAGTGATAAACATCCTGCGTAGTGATGTTGACCTCATGGTCAACCGTCGTGTGCTCATCGTGCTCGAAGAAGGAGCCGAGATAAAAATGCTGTTCTGCGACCATGCCGCTGACGACCGTAACTTCCTAGCCACACAAGTCATCGAGGCTTACGTGGGCGAGAATGCTTCTCTCGACCTCTATTGCATGGAGGAGACACACCACAAGAACGTCCGCGTGAGCAATGTGTATATCGACCAACAGGCCAACAGTCGCGTTAACCACAATGTGATAACCCTGCACAATGGTATCACCCGCAATAAGCTGGACCTTACTTTCTCTGGTGAGGGTGCCGAGTGCCAGTGCTACGGCTGTGTCATTGCCGACAAGCAACAGCACGTCGATAACAATACGCTGATTACCCATAAGGTTCCTCATTGCACCTCGAACGAGCTTTACAAATACGTGCTCGACGATAAGGCCGTTGGAGCCTTTGCTGGTCGCGTGTTGGTAGAGCATGGTGCTCAGAAGACTGCCTCGCAGATGACCAATCAGAACCTCACGGTCACCAAAGAGGCTCGTATGTACACCCAACCGATGCTTGAGATCTATGCCGACGACGTGAAGTGTGCCCACGGTTCGACCGTTGGTCAGCTCAATGATGCAGCCCTCTTCTATATGCGCCAGCGGGGCATCACGCTGCCCGAGGCAAAGCTCCTGCTGCAGAATGCCTTCATCAACGAGGTCATCGACCACATGCAGCTCGAACCCCTCCGCGACCGCCTCCACTACCTCGTAGAGAAGCGCTTCCGTGGCGAACTCAACAAATGCTCCGGTTGCAAACTCTGCAAATAAAAAAATAGACTCTCATTTAACCGGCACTAAAATTCAATACTCCGAAAGTAATTTCAAATACTCTCGGAGTATTTTCGATTACTCCGAAAGTATTGGAGCCGACTTTAAGTCACAGTGCATTAATGGTAGCAATTGCAAACATTAAAGGTAACAATTGCCAACACTAACCCCAATCGTTCGAACTCCCTTTATTTATAATACTTCCACTGGGGTGGGTGTTGCCGAAGCAGTAACCCCAACACCCAACCTAAGACCCAACCTAACATTCCACCCAAATAGCTTTGAAATTTTGTCGCGAAATCTGTTAAAGCGTGCATAAAAGGGTTGGGGCTTGGGTGGGGTGTTAGGTGTAGTGTCGGGTGGAGTGTTATGGTAACACTAACCCCCAGTTTTCCCTTTGCCTAAAGGAAATCCGAGCGATTGGGTGGAGTCATAGTTCCCAGTAAGCAAACTACCAACAAGCAGCAAGCAGACCACCAACCCTTGGGAAGCGGGCAAACGCCAACACCTTCCCTGCTAACCGTCACTCTCCTCCCTGCTGTCGGCTTGACACTTCCCTGCTGTCGACCGGACAGCAAGGAGCAGAGCGCCGTTCAGTCCGTAAGGTGACAAAGGGCAGCCTATGGATTGGGGTCAAAAAGCAATTTTTTGTCTAAATATTTGGAACTTTCGGTTTTTATTCTTATCTTTGCCAACAAATAAACAAATATTGAACCCTAAAAACGATGATGCCTATGGGCTGAGAGAAATATAACACGGACATATAGGATGAATATCCGCTTTAGATTCTTGTTTCCGAATATCGCCAATATAAAGAAATTGTCAAGAACAAAAGTAGGAGTTCACACTGAAAGGCTGGTCAGATTCTGAAATTCAACAAAATCCCTGCAACAAATAATACAGACGGCACCTTCCGTGAAGGTGTCGTTTTTTCAAAAAAATGACAAAAGGTTTACATTTCATTTCCACTTATGCAGTCATGCTTTTGACATTATTCATGTCTTCATGCCATGAGGAGCCAACGTATCCCTTGCTACTGGTAGATGCCGACACCCTCCTAATGCGTGGTGATTATGGAAAAACAGACAGTTTGTTGACCATATTTGACAACAGCTACACAAAACAAGAAAAAGCAGTATTACATTACCGACAACTGTTGCAGATTGGACGTTGATTTGTTGAAGACGAGCTTACGGCTGATGAGAAATTCTGTCAGTTAATGGACTCTAAGAGTTTTATCACAAGAGGTGAAGGAAATAGTTCATTAAGCATAAAGACACAAGAGTTTGACATGCAATTCCAACAATTCTTATCCCAACATGATTTAACTGTTGATTTAACTCCTACTGAAAGAAAATCTCTGACACTTGCTGAAAATGACTGGATGACACTAATAGCTGATGAAGACGCTTTTCTTACTTATATTTCAGAAAACAAAACACCACAATTCCAAAAAATATTTGATAAAATTATATCAGGTAATATCAGTACAATTACCATAAATAGCATTATTCAAGACAAAGGTCTTAAACTTAACGAAAAACTTTTGCTAACAATACAATTAGACATTGCTCTAAACACGCCAATTAATCTGCAATCTGTAAATCAAACGGTTTCTATTTGTGATAAAAGATATGCTAGAGCTGTACACAGTTGTCAAATACAATTTGCAACAGCAATAGCAGGAGCAGTCGCAACCTCCATAGCATCGGGGGGATTAGGACTGTTCGCAGGTGGAGTTGCAGTTGTAAACTATTTCAACTGTATTGATAATGCAAATGATAGTTACAAAGATTGTATTAAAGATCATGCTAAATAACAAGAAATTGAAAGCTTATTGGTATTTTGCTACCATAGTGTTAATAGCCAAAACCATAATGGAAATATTTGTAGAGTGGAAAAAAGTGTATGAATATATCTACATTGGAACTCCTTGTCTCATAGCATTAGGATTTGTTTATTTCATCATCCAAGGCTTATGTATAAACAAGAATAAGGATACTGCTATATCAGCAACTATAGGCTTCATTATCATGGTAATGTATGTCTTAGCAAGATTATATACACCTTATCCTGAGTGAACACGGGAACGATCCACTGATCATTTTTGGAGATAAAAGCAAGATTCCGCAAGCCTTGATGGGCTTGCGGAATCTTGGGTAATCACAGGGTCGGAGAATCTGATCCTTTGTTAACTATCCTGGATTCGGTTAACTTGAACCTTTACTTGAGAACTTTCACGACGCTTCCGTCCGGCCGGCGGACAATGTTCAGGCCGTGCTGGAGGGTTGCGTGATGGCGGCCGTCAAGCGTGAAAATGGCATCACCGCCATGCTGCTGCAGCGTCGGAAGGGCAATGCCCGAAGCGCTTTCCCATGTGTACTGGTGCTGTTTCTTCCCGTAGTTACATTCTTTCACGAGGCCATTGCTTTCGTACGTATAGCTGAAGTCTGTCGTCTTGTCAAACGACCCTTCCCTGGAGTTGCTGCCGCTACGTCTGACGCTCTTGGTGAGGTTCTTGCAAGATTTGCCGAAGTAGTTGGCGGAATAGAACAGCGGAGAGAGCGTCACCGCACCAGTCTCGTCGAAAATGGAAGCTACGGAACCGCTGAGCGCATTCACGATGCTCTGGTCCTCGTGGTCGGTGAAATAGTCGAACGCCAGGTTAACGTTGATGTCTGCTCCGGAAATGGTTGCAGACTTGATGTTGCCGCCCTCCCAGGTGATGTTCGTCTCGTTGTTGGCGAAGCGCTCATAGTCGCTCTTCATAACGACCTTCACCAAATGGTCGCTGGCATCATAGGTATAGTCGATGGTATTATACACCAAACTCATATTGCCATTCGACATGGAGACGACTTCCTTCACGACCTTGTCGCCGTCGAGCGTCATTTCATACATGGATGTGGTACCTGACTGCTCGGACTGCAGGCGGATTATGGCAGAATCGTAATTGATGTTGACGTCATACGCGTTGTCATTCGACTTCATGTTGATAACAGAATAACGTCCCTGGCCGTCGTATGAGAAATTCCAAGTCAGACCGTCTTTCGATGAAGCCAGTTTAAAGGAAGCAGCTCTCGGAGACACGGAATGGCTGACATCGGTCGAGGGCTGACCCTGCTTGATCCATACCAGCGACTCATGACCTTCGGTATAGGTGAACTGTGTAGGCGAATCAATCGTGACGGGAAGCACCGTGGGGTCATCTTTCTCGTGTTCAGAGCAGAGAGTAAGCACATTCGTGGAGTAATTGAAGTCATAGGTAATATTGTGAACGCCCTCTGACACGCCTTTGTGGAACTCCTCACAAGTACCCGTCTTGTCAGCCTTGAAAACCCAGATGCCATCAATGCCGTCTTGGTCTGACTCGTATTGATACCAAGTTCCAACGATATCAAAATCTTCGGCGTAAGTTGCTGAACTAAATAGCAACAATGCAATAAACAATAAATTTTTCATACTCATTTTAATTTAATCTGTTAATTAATAATTACTTCTGCCTGCAAAAGTACAAAATATTTCCGAAAGAAAGGACAAAGTATTGAAAAAAGTTGTATCTTTGCCGGGGAAAATATGGACAGGGCGACGTACGAAAAGCAGAAAGCATTTGCTGGCGAGAAGAAGCCGTCGATGCAGCGGCGCTGTGTATCAGGAGCAGACGATGCGCACCAACCAGCTGTGCCAGGACTTGCTGGCCAACTATGCGTCGCAGCTGGCCGCGCTGGGCTGGATAGATGCTACACCACAGACGGAAGGCATAACGAATGGTGTGGCTCATATAGCAGCTCATCCCGCTCTGCTAAAGACGGACAACGGATTCATAACGGTAGAAGGTGTTGACGAGGGAACGCAGGTTGCTGTATATACCCCTGATGGCAAGCAGGCTGGTAGTGCCGTTAGCCGTAATGGCGCCGCCCTCGTTGGTACCAGCATCCAGCCCGGCAACACCGCCATTGTAAAGATTGGAAATAAGACTGTAAAGGTAATTGTGAGATAACTTACTTAAAAAATCATTGGGTCGGAGAGGGTGATTACCTTCTCCAACTTTTTTGTCTTGAGGAACTGAGAACTTTTGAAGTTTAGAAGTTTAGATGTTTAGGATTTATAGTAAAAAAGAAAAATCGGCTTTTTCTTTGTATTTCACTCGACTTAATCAACTTTCTTACGCTCAAGAATGATAATTTATTCTCATTCTCTTCGCTTAATCGAAATTTTGTGCTACCTTTGCAGCATGAATAACTATAAACATTATATCCTGCTGATTGTTTTGGCGTTGATTCCAGTGTTGTATGTCCATGCTGATGACTTGGAACAGCAGAGACAGCAGTTGATTGAACGGTTCCACCAATATTACGCACAGATGAACCTCGACAGCGCGTTGGTGATTCTGGATGAGCAGATAGCGTTGGAGGCCAAGGAGGGCAACGTCGAAAACGAGGGTAAGGCCCGATGGAACAAAGTGGCCGTGCTGAACAACGGTGCTCGATATAAAGAACTGGTCGTGGAGGCCGAGAAGCAACGTGAATGGTTTGGCAAACACGAAAACTGGAGCCGTTTCTATCAGTGCTGGCAGCGCATGTGTTCTGGTCATCACGACTTGGGACGTATGCAGACTGCTTTGCGTGAGGCGGAGGCGATGGGTAATGATGCCAAGTCGCGAAACAACAATACTGGCCGTGCAATGGCCTATAAGCAGATAGGAGTCATCTATACGGACATCCGCCAATTGCCACAGGCTGAGGAGTCTTTCCGAAAGGCTGTAGAATTGTTGAAGGAGGACAACGATATGACTGGCATCCTAAGCGGTGTGTACGAAGGTCTGAGCCAGACATTGGATAAGCAGAAAAAACACAAAGAGCAGTTGGTTGTGGCTGACGAGTGGCTGAAACATCTTGACGAACTGGCCAAGCAAACTTCTCTTGAAGTGGTCAGCCAAACCTATGTGGCTTGCTATCTGGCCTATGCCAATGCCTATATCGGATTGCAGCGTTATGCTGATGCGGAGAAAGCCCTGGAAAAGGCGGAGGAGTACTATGCCATTACCAAAACGGCTCTGACGCGCTACGACATCTTCGAGGTGCGCACTTTGCTTGCCTTGAAACAAGGCCATTATCAACAGGCCATTGCCTATAGTGACAGCGCCTTGTCGCCTGGCATGAACTACGGTGTATTGTTGCAGGAATACCGTGCAGAGGCCTTTCTGAATGCTAATCAAGGTATTACCTCTGCCGAAATCTACCGTAAGTTGTACAACGACAAGGATTCCGTGTTTACACGTGAGATGAGAACCCAGTTGGATGAACTTAACACCTTCTTCCAGCTTGACGAACTACAACGCTCGCAACGCGAGGCGAAGGTGCGCTATGCCATGATTATCGTCGGACTAATCCTGATAGCCCTTATCATCTTTATTATTGTGACACGTCGTTCGGCTCGTAAACTGGCAGAGAAGAATCGCGAACTGGCCGAGAACGTAAGTGCTTTGGCATTGGCTAACGACAAGGCTGAGGCTTCGTCGAGGATGAAGACTGAATTCATTCAGAACATGTCGCACGAAATCCGTACCCCGCTGAATATTCTGAATGGTTTTACGCAGGTGCTGACCTCTAATGATGCCGACCAACTCCTGCCTGCGGAGAAGGCCGATATGCGCCAGCGTGTGGCAGAAAACACGGAGCGCATTACTGGTCTGATTAACAAGATGCTGGTATTGGCGGAGTCGAATAGTCAACATGTGCTTGAATGTAATGATCAGACTACGCCCGAAGAAATTGTGATGCAGGCTGTGATGACAGCTCATGTGGCGTCGACAGCCGATGTGACTTTCAGCGCGGCAATTGACGACGCAGTCAGAAACGTCATACTAAAAACTAATCGCGACTACGCAGTAAGGGCTCTGGCGCAGTTGCTTGACAATGCGTTTAAGTTTACCAAACAGGGCAGGGTGACACTTTCTGCAGAGCAAGGTGACAATTGTGTACGTTTCGTAGTCGAAGATACAGGCATCGGCATTCCTAAGGAGGAGATGTCGCACGTCTTTGAGGAGTTCGTCCAGCTCGACAACTACAACGAAGGTATGGGCATTGGCCTGACAATGGCACGTAGCATCGCTAACCGCCTTGGTGGCAGTCTGGACATTGATAGCGAATATACGGATGGAGCCCGTTTCGTGTTCATCATATACGGTGACAAAATCGGGTGACAAACGTCTTTTTGTTAAAGAGATAATAGTTAACAGATAAGACGTTATGAGAGCAATAACCCTTTTGCAGCCGCAGAAGATTGTGTTTGGCACGGGCTGCATCCAGACATTGGTGGAGGACTATAAAATGATGGGCTATCAGCGCCTGTTTGTATTGACAGCGCCTCCCATTCTGCCGTTGATTGAAGAACCGCTGGCAGAGTTAAAGGCTGCTGGCATCAGCATTGAGACCTATCAGGACATTGTGGCAGAGCCGACAGTGAACGACTTCAAGAAGATTCTCGAGGTGGCACGCAGTTTCAAGGCCGACAGCGTCATCGGTATCGGAGGCGGTTCGGTGTTGGACGTCACGAAACTCGTGGCAGCATTCATCAATAGTGACCAACAGGTGGAAGACTGCTTTGGCACTAGTTTCATCAAACAGAAGGGACTATGGTTTGCCTGTCTGCCCACAACGGCGGGTACGGGTTCGGAGGTGAGCCCGAACGCCATCCTATTGGACGAGAGCGACCATCTGAAGAAAGGAATAGTGTCGCCCTTCCTCATTGCCGATGCGGCCTATGTGGACCCCAAGTTGACATGGACAGTACCAGCCAAGGTGACTGCTGATACGGGTATGGATGCGCTGACGCATTGTATTGAGGCGTACACCAATAAGTTTGCGCATCCTTCGGTGGACATCTATGCCCTTCAGGGTATCCGTCTGATTGCAGCCAACTTAGAGCGTGCTGTCAAAGATGGGAAGGACGTCGAGGCCCGCGAGGCACTGGCCTTTGGTTCGCTATATGGCGGACTGTGTTTGGGCCCAGTGAATACGGCAGCTGTTCATGCGCTCTCCTACCCTCTTGGTGGTGAATTCCACATCCCTCATGGTCTGTCGAACGCCATCCTGTTGCCCAGCGTGATGAAGTTTAATATGCCTGCCAACATCAAGCGCCATGCTGAGGTAGCTATAGCCTTAGGATGTGAACCTGGCCATACACCAGAAGAGACCGCCCAAAAGGGCGTGGACTTCATCTACCGCTTAGCAGCAGCTGTGGGTATTCCCGACAAACTGACGGCACTGAATATTCCGCAGACCGCTGTCGACGGTATGGCTAAAGCCGCCATGCAGGTGCAGCGACTACTGAAGAACAATCCAAGAGAAGTCACCGAGCAAGACGCCCGCAATATTTATAATTGTTTATACTAGAGGAACTAGAGTTTCTAGATTATCTATATTAAGAAAAATATGAAACCGATATTAGCTATCACCATGGGCGACCCCGCAGGCATTGGTCCTGAGATTACCGTTCGCGCCCTGAATAGAAAAGAGACTTACGAGAAGTGCCGTCCTATTGTCACGGGCGACGCTTCCATCATGCAACAGGCCATAAATTTTCTTGGTTTTGACTTACAGGTCAATGCTGTACAAAATGTCAAGGATGCGCGCTTTGAGTTTGGCACCATCGACGTGCTTGACCTGCAATGCGTTGACCTCACGACCTTTGAGTTCGGCAAGGTGCAGGCCCAATGTGGCAATGCCGCCTTCCAGTACATCAAGAAGGCTATTGAACTGGCAATGGTCAACGAAGTAGATGGCACCGTAACGGCTCCATTGAACAAGGAAGCACTGAACCTTGCGGGTCATCACTATGACGGACATACAGAGATTTACGCCACCTTTACCCATACGAAGAAGTATGCGATGATGCTGGCAGATGAAAACATCCGCGTGATTCATGTATCAACACATGTGCCACTGAGGAAGGCCTGTGATCTCGTAAAGAAGGCGCGTATCATTGAGTGCGTGGAACTCATAGACGATGCGTGCAAGCAATTCGGAATCGAAAAGCCGCATATTGGTGTGGCAGGCCTCAACCCTCACTCCAGCGAAAACGGAATGTTCGGTTGGGAGGAGGCACAGGAAATCATTCCTGCCATTGAAGAACTGAACGCTCGCGGTTTCGACGTCGAGGGTCCCGTACCTCCCGACAGCATCTTTGCCAAAGCCAAATGTGGCAAATTCGACGGCTGTGTGGCCATGTACCACGACCAAGGACATATTCCCTTGAAGGTTTGTGCTTTTAACTGGAACAAGGAGACGGGCAAGATGGAGAGTGCCTCAGGCGTCAACATCACCCTCGGCCTGCCCATCATCCGCGTCAGCGTGGATCATGGAACTGCCTTCGACGTGGCAGGTAAAGGCATCGCCAGCGATAGTGCCATGACACTCTCAATAGACTATGCCACACGTATGGCCAAATATCGTTTAGCCATCAAGGAATGATAGTCATTGCCGATGATATTACAGGTGCTGCGGAGATAGCAGGCATTGCTTTTGCTCGCGGTGCGGAAGTCCGTTTAATTTGTGATTCAGTATGTGGCTGTGACACAGCCACACCCTCAACAGGCGTTACGACCGTCATTGCTACCGACACCCGCTCGATGAGCGAGGAAGAAGCCCTTGCCGAAACAAAACGCATCAGCGCGGCCTTCGGTTCCCCCGAAGGTAAGAAAGCCATCTTCAAGAAGACCGACTCTGCCCTGCGTGGCCACGTCGTAGCTGAACTTACGGCATTAATGGAAGTTACGGGTTATGAAAGGGCAGTCTATCTTCCTGCCAATCCCTCGAAAGGACGTATCATCCGCAATGGCGTCTATTATATAAAAGAGGTGAGGGGTGAGAAGCAAGAGATAAGAGAGGTGCCATTATACGAAACCGACTTCTCGTTCGACCCCGAATTTCCTGCGAGGACGTCAGTATTGAGGGAACGCTTTCCTGATGCGGAGAGCAAAGGTATCATTATGCCTGATGCTGAAAGTGAGGAAGATATCCACAACGTCATTTCGACATACAATGATGGCAAGACCATCTTTGCCGGAGCGGCAGATTTGTTTAGCGCGATGATAGGCATGGGGTGTGGGCGATTAAAAGAATCTATCGCCAAACACCCCATACCTATCATCCAAACCAAAAATAGTTCTCTCTTCGAGAGTGTGGCGTTGCAATCACTTATCCTCTGCGGAAGTACACAGAGTAAAACACTTGATTTGCAAATACCCGTCGCACCAATGCCGCAAGAGATTTATGATGGCGGTAACGATTTGAACCTCTGGGACACGACGGCGTATGAGCAGGAACAGCACAGTCTTATCCTTACAATTCCCCACACCCATCGAACAGGTAAAGAGGTTGCCGTCCACCTGCGCACCGTGATGGCGGAAATGACTAAGCAATTAGTGACAAGATATTGTCCTAAACATCTGATAATCGAAGGCGGTGCCACCGCTTGGGCTACGTTACAAGCCTTGGGTTGGACGGAATTCACTATCACTGCTCAGTTAGGCCCTGGCGTCGTACAAATGAGGACTACAAATGCGTGCCACACTCAGACCTTTAGGTCAGAGAATGGCGTATTCGTAACCCTCAAACCCGGTAGTTACCCGTGGGGTACTATTCTATCGTCTTATAAAGCGTAGAAGCATTATATCGGTGCTCCATCGTAGCAAGAATCTCTTCTTCCGTCGACAGGTTGAAATCGCCAGGAATGGTGTTCTTCAACGAAGCAGCAGCCAGTGAATAATTCAACTGTCGCTGACGGTCACCTGGGAAGAGACTGATGGCATGGAGGAAACCGCCCATAAAGGCATCACCGACGCCGACGGGATCGACCACATCAGGAATATCGATGATAGGAGCCTCCAGCAACTGGTCTTCCGTAAAGAGCAGTGCCGTCAGCGTGTGATGGTTAGAGTCAACGATATTTCGCATACCCATCAGCCAATGTTTGCAGCGTGGATACTGGGCATGCAGTTCATCGAACCATTCGCAATACTCCGGAATCTGCATCTTAAAGTTGCTGTCGGTAGCCGTGAAGGGAGGCTGTGGATGCTGGGAAATCCAGTCGAACTCAATGGCGTCACCAAACATCATGTCACAACGTGACAGCATACGCTGCAGCGTTGCGCGTGGGTCGGCACCATACTTCCAAAGGTTCTTGCGATAGTTGATGTCGAAAGAAACGGTGATGCCCATCTCATCAGCAATATCGAGCGCTTCAAAAGTAGCATCAGCAGCTTGTTGCGAAATAGCTGCCGTGATGCCCGACACCTGAAAGATATCAGCATCCTTCAGGATGTCGCGCCAAGGAATCATGCCGGGTGCAAGGTCGTAGTATGCCGAATGGTCGCGGTCGTACACTACTTTGGCTGCACGCATGCCGGCAGCGGGTTCGAAATAATAGGTGCCAATGCGTTGTCCGCCATAGACGATGCGGCTGATGTCGACACCCAACTGTGCCATACACTGGGCACCGGCATGTCCGACGGGGGTATCGGGTAGTCGAGTGATATACGTCACATCCTCGCCCTGTGTGGCAAGCGATACGGCGACATTGGCCTCGCTACCACCATATTTGCTGGTAAACATATCGCCCTGCGTCAGACGTAACTGACCGGGCTTTGAGAAGCGGAGCAAAAGTTCTCCGAAAGTTACAATACGTTGCATATTAAAGTCTTGTGTTTAGTCTTTTTACTGTTTGCGCTTTGCGGGTTTCTCGTCAGCCAACAGAAAATCCAGCTGACGTTTCTCGATGTTGGCACGAGCCACTTTTATACGGACGGGATCGCCCAACTGATATTTATTATGGTGACGGCGGCCTACGAGGCAATAGTTGCGCTCGTCGAAATCGTAATAATCATCATCAAGGTCACGCATGGGAACCATACCCTCGCAATGGTTCTCGTCGATTTCGCAATAGATGCCATACGACTGGATGCCAGAGATATGGGCGTCATACTCGTTACCAATCTTGTCGGCCATGAATTCCACCATCTTATACTTGATGCTGTCGCGCTCGGCCTGCTGGGCGGTTTGTTCCATATCGGAGCAGTGTTCGCTAAGCTCCTCGTATTTCTCCTGATTGGCCGAACGACCACCGTCTTGGTATTTCGTCAGTAGGCGATGCACCATCGTGTCTGGATAACGACGAATAGGTGATGTAAAGTGCGTGTAATATTCGAAAGCCAGACCATAGTGCCCGATGTTATGCGTAGAATATTTCGCTTTCATCATGGCACGTAGGGCAACGGTCTCGATAAGGTTCTGTTCCTTCTTACCCTGACAAGCATCCATCAGCGCATTCAGCGACTTCGAGATGGCACCCTTTGTACCAGCGGTCTTCATCTTATAGCCGAATTTGACGACAAACTCACGCAGGGTTTCCAACTTGGTGGGATCGGGCTGGTCGTGGACACGATAGACAAAGGTCTTCTTTGCTTTTGGCTGACGGTCTTTTGTCTTTGGCTTATCCACCTTACCTATATGTTCAGCAACGGTGCGGTTGGCAAGCAGCATAAATTCCTCGATGAGCTGTGTGGCATCGTTCGATTTCTTGAAGTACGCGCGGACTGGTTTACCCTGTTCGTCAATATCAAAATGCAATTCCTCGCGGTCGAACTTGACGGCACCGCCCTTGAAACGACGTTCACGCAGTTTCTTGGCCAACTTGTCCAATGTACGTAATTCTTCAGCATAGGGGTCAGTACAAGACTTACTAGATTTACTAGAAGTACTAGATACCAAAATATCCTGCACTTCCTCATACGCGTACCTTCTATTACTCTTGATGACGGTATGGACAATGCGGTAGTTCTTGACGTTTGCGTCTTCGTCTAAAACGAAGACAACACTATAGCAGAGCTTTTCTTCATCAGGACGCAGCGAACAGATAAAGTTACAAAGACGTTCAGGCAACATGGGAATGGTACGGTCGACGAGGTAGACACTCGTGGCTCGCTTCATCGCTTCTTTATCGATAGTGGAGCCTTCCTTGACATAATGCGAAACATCGGCAATATGGACACCGACCTCCCACAGTTTGCCCTGCTTCCGGATACTCAGTGCATCGTCGAAGTCCTTGGCGTCCTTGGGGTCGATAGTACAGGTAAACACATCACGGAAGTCCTCACGGCGGGCTATCTCCTGCGGGGTGATGCCTGGATCAATCTTCTCGGCTGCCTCCTCTACATGCTTGGGATAGGTATAGGGCAGTCCATATTGTGCAAGGATGGCATGCATCTCAACGTTATTATCGCCCTCCTTACCTAATACATCGATCACCTCACCGACGATATTCTTTGAGTCCTTCGACGGCCACTGGGTAATCTTTACAACGGCCTTATCACCGGTTTTGCCACCCTTCAGCTTTTTCTTCGGAATGAGGATGTCGTGAACGAAGATATTTCCTTCTGTCACGAGGAAGGCATAGTCCTTCTCCACCTTCAGTTTACCCACAGCCTGGTCGCGCTTGTGGGAGAGGATCTCGACGACCATTGCTTCTTTCATATGCTTCTCCCTGCGGGCCATCATCGCCACACGCACACGGTCACCATTCATGGCAAATAGCGAGTTACGCTCAGAGACAAAGATGGTCTTACCACCATCGTCGGGCTGGAACGAGTTCTTGCCATTGGCCTTACGGATGAACGTACCCTCCTGTACCTGTGTCTTCAGGTTCAGACGATAGGAATTGTCCGACGCCTTCGTCAGGAAGTCGTCCCACGCCATTTCGTCCATTACGTCGACAGCCAGCATCTTTGCCGGATGCGTCGAAAGCTTTAGCTCCCTGAATATTTGTTTCAACGAGAATGTCTCGTTCGGATTCTGCTGAAACAGGGTCTGCAGCATCTCTACCAGACGCTGCTTAGTCAATCGTTTTCCACTCTTGTGCTTGCTCATAGCCGTTTGTTTTTAAGTTTCTGATGGCAAAGATACAAAAAAATTGATAATTGACAATTGTTATTGGTGTTTTTTTTGTATTTTTGCAGCATGGAACAACTTCTGCATTATTGCTGGAAACATAAGTTATGGCCTGCTACGGGACTTGAAACCACCGACGGACGAGTGGTGGAAATCATCGATCCCGGACTCCATAATAGGAATGCGGGGCCTGATTTCTTCAACGCCAAAGTAAAGATTGGCGGTACGCTATGGGTGGGTAATATCGAAATTCACGACCGCTCGTCACACTGGTATCAGCATGGCCACGAACGTGACGCTAACTATAATAATGTGATACTTCATGTGGTGGGTGAAGCCGACCGTGAGGTACAAACACAAAAGGGCGATTTCGTCCCTCAACTGGTGCTACAAGTGCCACAGACAATCAAGGACAACTACGATGAACTCATCAAGACTGATTCCTACCCACCCTGCTATCGTATCATACCGGAATTGACGCGTCTGACCATCCATTCGTGGATGGCTGCCCTGCAGACGGAACGTCTGGAACAAAAGACCGTCGCCATCGAACAGCGGGCACGGCTGGCAAATGACTCGTGGGAGGATGCCTACTTTATGACCCTTGCCCGCAACTACGGTTTCGGCATCAACGGCGATGCCTTTGAGGAGTGGGCACGCCATATTCCCCTGAGTGCGGTGGCAAAACATCGTGACGACCTTTTCCAGATAGAGGCTATCTTCATGGGACAGGCAGGACTCTTGGAGCTGGAGGCCATCCCTGAGCGTTATCAGAAAGATGCCTTGAACGAAGGCTACTTTGCCAAATTGCGAAACGAGTACCAGTATCTGGCACATAAGTTTTCCATGCAGCCCATGGATTATAAGCACTGGCGATTCCTACGACTGCGTCCGCAAAACTTTCCGCATATCCGTATTGCGCAGTTGGCCAACCTTTACTACCAGCACCAGGCAGGACTCTCGCAACTCATCGAGTGCAGGGATATGATAAGCCTCAGCGAACGGCTGAAGACACATGTGACACCATATTGGGAAACGCACTACACGTTTGGTTCGGAGAGTGTACGCAATGCCAAACACCTTTCACCATTCAGCATCAATCTGCTTATCATCAACACCTGCGTACCCGTACTCTTCGCCTATGGCCGTCATACCTCGCGGGAGGAACTGTGCGACAGGGCGTTCGACTTCCTGGAACAGCTCAAGCCCGAGAACAACCATATCATCCGTATGTGGCAGGAGTGCGGTCTGGAGGTCAGGACGGCAGGCGACTCGCAGGCCCTTATCCAACTGAAGAAGGAATACTGCGACAAAAAGGACTGCCTGCGCTGCCGCATTGGTTATGAATATTTGAAAAAGAAATCGGAATAACGATATAACGTTATACCGAAATAACGAAATAACGAAAAAAAGAATGGATAAATTTATTTTCGAAACCCGCATGGAGGTGCGCGACTATGAGTGCGACATCGAAGGCATTGTGAACAACGCCAACTACCTCCACTATACAGAACACACCCGTCACCTGTTCCTGAAACAGTGCGGACTGTCGTTTGCCGAGATGCACGCAAAAGGTGTCGACGCTGTGGTGGCACGTATGAAGCTGGACTTCAAGACTCCCCTGCGCTGCGACGATGAGTTCATCTCGCGCCTGTGGCTCGAAAAGGACGGCATCAAATACATTTTCCACCAGTCTATTTTCCGTGCCAGCGACGAGGCGCTCTGCTTCAAAGGCGACATCACGTTAGTTTGCCTCATCAACGGACGACTGGGCAACAGCGAAGACTACGACCAGGCCTTTCGTAATTATCTGAATTCGAAATGACAGACGAAATATACTACTCCATAGCCCTGACCCGCATGACGGGTTTCAACCAGCAGATGGCACTGCAGCTGTACCAAGCACTGGGCAGCAGTCAAGCCGTCTATGACCACCGCAACGACATTGGTGATGTAGTGCCAGAGGCTACGCCGCGATTGCGTGAATCGATGAAGCATTGGGACGACGCACTGCACAGGGCTGCGGCCGAGATGGAATTCGTCACAAAGAACAACATCCGCGTGCTGACTATCAGTGATGCCGACTATCCCCAACGGCTCTGCGAGTGTCCTGATGCTCCACTGTTACTCTATTATAAAGGGAGTGCCGACCTCAACCAAGGGCATGTGATAAATATCGTAGGAACACGTCATTGCACCACCTACGGACAGGATATCGTCCGACGGCTCATTACTGACCTCCGCACGCTGTGTCCGCAGGTGTTGATTGTCAGCGGACTGGCGTACGGCATTGATATCTGCGCCCATCGTAATGCCCTTGAACAGGGATTCGAGACTGTCGCTGTGTTGGCTCACGGTCTGGACCAGATCTATCCGCCTCACCATCGCAAAGATGCCGTTAGGATGCTGTCGCAGGGAGGACTGCTGACGGAGTATATGAGTCAGACGGAGGCCCTACCCAACAATTTTCGCCAGCGCAACCGCATTGTGGCAGGTATGTCGGATGCCACCATTCTCGTTGAGAGCGCCATTAAGGGCGGGGGCCTTATCACTTGCCGCATTGCGCAAGAATACGGTCGCGAGGTCTTTGCATTCCCCGGTGCTGTAGGAATGTCATTCAGCGAGGGTTGCAACAAGATGATTCGCAACAATACGGCGGCCCTCATCACATCGGCAGAGGACCTGCTGGAGAGTTTAGGTTGGCAGACGATGCAGCAAAAACCGGAGGCTGTGGAGCGTCAGCTATTTCCTGACCTCACACCTGAAGAGCAACAGGTCGTCGGACTGCTCCAGCAAACAAACGACTTGCAACTGAATATCATCAGCGTCAAGAGCAACATCCCCATCGGACAACTTACGGCCCTGCTCTTCTCGCTGGAGATGAAGGGAATCGTAAAGCCACTGGCAGGAGGAACATACCACTTGGTGAAGTAAGAGGTAAGAGGTGAGAGGTAAGAAGTAAGAGAAATGAAGATTGGAAACATAGAATTAGGCGAGCGGCCTGTTTTCCTGGCCCCAATGGAAGACGTGACGGATATTGGCTTCCGCATGCTGTGCAAACGCTTCGGTGCCGCAATGGTTTATACGGAATTTGTCAGTGCCGAGGCACTGGTGCGTGACGTAAAATCTACGGTGAAGAAGCTCACCATTAGTGACGAAGAACGCCCCGTGGGTATTCAGATTTACGGTCGTGACGTCGACGCAATGGTGGAGGCCGCAAAGATTGTGGAACAAGCAGGGCCGGACCTCATCGACCTGAACTTCGGCTGTCCTGTGAAGAAGGTTGCAGGCAAGGGCGCTGGTGCCGGTATGCTACAAAACATCCCCAAGATGCTGGAAATTACGCAAAAAGTGGTACAGGCCGTAAAACTACCTGTCACCGTAAAGACCCGCTTGGGCTGGAACCACGAACAACTCATCATCACCACATTGGCCGAACAGTTACAGGACTGCGGTATTCAGGCACTGACCATTCATGGTCGCACCCGCAGTCAGATGTATACGGGCAATGCCGATTGGACCCTCATCGGTGAAGTAAAGCGCAATCCTCGCATCCATATCCCCATCATTGGCAATGGCGACATTAAGTCGTTGGACGAGGCAGACAAAGCCTTCGACACTTATGGCGTCGATGCCGTCATGATTGGTCGCGCCACCTTCGGATGTCCTTGGATATTCAGTCGCCAGGAACTCACACTCAGCGAAAAGATTGACGTCCTGAAAGAACAGCTGCGCATCAACATCGAACGTTGCGATACGGAGGAGATGCGCTCCAAAGGAAAGTCCGCCGAACTCTGCGGCATCCTGCATACCCGTCGCCATCTGGCCGCCTCCCCAATCTTCAAGGGCATTCCCAATTTTCGCGAAACCCGTATCGCTATGCTCCGCGCAGAAAAAACGGATGATCTCTTGGCCATCCTTGAAGCGTGCAGACAACGGTTAGGATAAAGATACCATCAACTGAAACGTACCACTTCATCGCACAGGTCCGCAACGACGGAACGATGCGTGATGAGCAGGACGGTGGTGGAAGGGAATGCTTCAAACAGTCGGGAGAACAGTTTCTGCTCCGTCGCTTCGTCGAGCGAACTACTGATTTCGTCAAGCAGGAGGATGCCGCCATTACGCAGCAAACCGCGGGCAATTGCGATACGCTGTGCCTGACCCTCGCTGAGACCGCCACCACGTTCACCAAGTTCGGTATCGACACCCTCCAACAGGTCGAAGGCGAAATCGGCACAAGCCACATGCAGCACCTTACGCAATTCGTTGTCAGTAGCATCGGGGTTCGCCAATTGAAGGTTATAACGGATAGTACCACTCATCAGCGTGTTACCCTGCGGTACGAAACAGCAGTCACCACCCACAGTAACCTTACCCTCCGTGGGTTGAATAAGACCGAGAATCAGGCGGAACACCGTTGTCTTGCCAATACCCGTCTCGCCCATAATGGCCGTCTTCGTGCCGGGCTTAAACTCATGGGTGAAATGGTTCAGTATTTCGCGGTCACCTTTAGCATAGCGGAAACTCACGTCTTCAAATCGGATACCTCCATCATCCATCTTCCCTCTTCCGTCTTCCCTCTTACTTCTTCCCTCAGCCTTCTCCAACTCCTCCAAACGGTCGATACTGGCTGTAGCATGAATAATGCCAGGCACCATGTTCAGCAGTTGGAGAATAGGATGCTGAATCATACCGACGAGTTGCAGGAACGAAGTCATCACGCCAAACGTAATAGTACCATTACGCAGGCCAATGCCACCCCAGACGAATGCCAACAAATAACCCAGTCCGAAGGCACAGCCCATAATGAGTCGTGTGACAACCGTGAATCGCAAGCGACGGATGACGTTGCCTTTCAATCGCTGCTGCATGGTGTCGAGACGGTTGGTCACCCACTCTTCACTGCCTAAGGAACGCAACACGGCATTATGTTCCATACCCTCCTGTACCTGCATCTGGATGCGGCTCTCGTCCTTACGGATGTCGAGTGTCATCTGTCGCAAACGACGAGCGATAAGCTTGCCAAAGACGATAGCCAGCGGCGTCAGCAACAACAAGGCCCAAGCCAGACGGGTATCAAACCATTGCATGAGCAGGAAAGCACCGCTGAGCTGTATCATGGTAATCAGCATCTGGGGAATGGTGTCGGTGCTGACGCCACTCACCTGATCGATGTCCTTTGCCAGTCGTGAGGTAATATCGCCTGAGTGCAACTCGTCACCGTCGAAGAGCTGGCGACGGAACAGGCTACTGAAGATACGCAGTCGGAGGGCATTCGTCTGATGGACGCCTGCCGTTGTGGTCAACCAGAAACCAACCTGTCGGAGCACGACACCACCCACAACGGTCAGCACGAGCCAAAGAACCATACGGAGCACATCGTCAAACGAACCCGTACGGATGGTCTCGTCAATAAACCGCTTGCTGAGCAATATCATCAGCAGTCCCAGTGCGACCTGCACGATGCCAATCACAATACGGACCGCAGAATTCCAGCGGATGCCACGAGAGTTTGTCCACAACCAGACTACGTACTTCATGCTTTTACGACCACAGATTACGCAGATTGAACGGATTACTCAACAACTTCGACCTCCTGCCATTGGGCAAGGATGCCTTCGACGTCCTTACGGGCTGCAGCCGGCTCGACGTCATACTCCTCGCAGAGTTTCTCCGTCAGCGACTCTGCCGTGAAATCTTCCTGCTCCACAGCCTGTTTCCACAACCATGCTGCAGTTTCGTTCAGGGCCAGCAGCTTGCCGAAATTCACAGCACCAAGGCCTTCGCCTACTATCACATGTTCGCCACACACTTCGCGCAGCACAAATCCTTTCTTGATTTTCATAATCGTCTATATATTGCTAAAATGTATCTTCTAATAGGACGCAGATACCACCAAGCCTTCATAGCTTTCTGGCGCCACCTATTATATATATCGTGCGTCTGGCCCTTGGCGTCAACCACATGGGTCACCAGCGCCTTAACATCGTCCGTCGTACAATGTTCCACGCCAACAATGTTACCATCACCCATCAGCGTAACATGCTCACCGTCGATGCGAATGATGCGGTGGACCACATAGCGGCAACCTTCCACCCAGGCCAGCACGATGTCGCCTACCTGCGCATGAAGGGGCTTCGTTAGGATGACGCTCTCCTTGCCTCCGATGATAAACGGCAACATGCTCTGTCCGTTGACGGGCAGCGTCACGCTCACACCATCATCCACCAGTCGGATGGCTTCTTCCAATATCCGCTCGTCAGTAATCATCATTGCTCTTTACTAATTTCCGTGCAACACAACACCGCTGCTGCCTCGTCAGGCAGACACTCCAAATACCACATCGGCACCGAAGATGCCAGCACGTTCTCCGTCTGGTGCAGTCCGTCGGCAATACGTTCGTCCCAGCGCTTGCCACTGATGCTCGACACCAACGACGCATAGGCATGAATACCCGTCAGACGGCGTATCTTATTATAGGGTGCCTGATGCAATAACACGATACCACCCAATGGATAGCTCACATTGCGATAGCAGGGCGTCTTGCCGCTCCACGGCGACCCATAAACGCGGGCGACGGTTCCCCCGTTGCCAACCTCATCAATTCGCACCACAGGATTATCGTCGTTCGCCAGTTCCGTACCACCGATATACTTCAGCCACAAACCGGCATGCGTGCTCTTGCCCGTGCCGCTCGGCCCCAGAAACATATAGCCCTTACCCTGATAGCTGACAATGGCAGCATGGAACAACACCGTTGACAGCCCTGCTGTCGCCAGTGCAAACAATACCATCAGCGCATTGTCGATGGCCATCTTCGTATGCCGTCCTGTCGTGATGAGTCGTCCCTCGCGATAGTCGGCACTACACACCAGCCATCCTGCCGTCTCGTTCCACCAGCGGTATTCAAACACCGGCCGCCCGTCGGCAGTCTTACCACAGATAATATCCTGTCCCTCGTCTTCCTGTCGCATCTCTTCCGTAAAGGCGGGCGCCTCACCGCCCTCCACACTCAAAGAAAACAAAGCGTCAGTTCCCTGAACAGCAAACGGCGCATAGTTCTTCATCAGCGCGAAGACCTCAGCCTCGCCACTGACACCGAACACGTGCCCTGCCACCTTATAATATTTTATCATCAAGTCTATCATTTTTCGTTAGTGCCCGCGAAGGTACGAAAAAATGAACGAATTACAAAAGGAAAGTTCACTTTTCTTTTCTTTTTCCCGCGAAAAGGCACCAAAAAAAGCGCTGTGACCACCATTGTGGCATCACAGCGCTTTCGTTTTTTATCTGTTAGGCTTCTCTTTAGAAAGCAAACAGCTCGTTTAATGGATCGAGTTCGTCTTCCAAAGAAGGAGCGAGGACATCATCACCTCCAACAGTCGTATCATCTACAACAGGCAATGATCCTGTCAGCAGCGTGGTACCCTTAATTTCAACAACATCCATTGTTGGCTTCATATATTCTTTCTTCATAACTTATGTTCTCCTATTATTTATTTAACAATGTACTTTTTACCATTCACGATGTACAGGCCCTTAGTGGGCTGAGCAACACGCTGACCAGCGAGGTTGTAGTAGGCACCATCAGCCTGGCCCTTCACGTTCAGTTCGTTGATAGAAGTGGTACCACCATCGAAACCGAGGAAGTCTGGAGCAGAAGAAGGAATCGTCAGATAAGCCTTACCTGCAGGAACCTTATCGCCATTAGCAAGCTTGTAGAAGCCAACACCCTTCGTCTTATTAGCTAATACACAGATAGTAGAACCATCACCTGTTATAGTACCGTCAGAAACCTGCAAGTCATTTGCAGCAGGAGCAGCAACATTCTTAACTGTAGCTGTATAATCGCCAGCAGCAGCCTTCAGAATAACTGCAGTATTCTTTGCTGCACCATCAAGCTTTGTTAACTCAACATAGCCACCTGCATTATAAGTTGCAGCATAAGCCTCCACATCATTACTGAACACAACGGGATAGCCGTAACTGAATGTTATATAACCAGCAGCACCTACAGTAAAGGCAGGATCAGAAGGATAAGCCTTATTTTCCACAGCAGGAGCTTCTGTCAAACCTGCAACGTCTTCATCAAGAACTTCGAACTTGAAGTTATCGAAATAATAGGTTATTGGCCCAGCTGTTCTTGCCAAATTGAAGGCGATACTGTAAGGTGTGATGTCTGTGTATACTTTCTCCTCATTTATCGTCTCTTCTTTTTGGGGTACAGTACCTGTTTTCTCAAAAGTTTTCCAAAATGTTGAGAAATTGACGTCACCAATGCAATTCCACCAAACATACTCACTAGGTCCGTTCTGCCACTGTGTACCTACTGCAGTTGTTGCGGAAGCCTTATAGTCGAATGTAATCTTAAATTTTGTTCCAGAAGGAAGTCGTTTCGGCATTGAAATGTAGAACTGAGAATCCCATTCATTAGTTTCATTACCTGAGGACTTTACTTCAATAGCATGAGTACCATCCGCCGAAGGACCGTTTTCACCACTTACAATCTTGGCCCAGAATTTGCCTACACCATCTTCTAACGCAGTGTAGCTAGAATTCACACCCTCTACGTCACCATTCGTAAGAATATCGGTATATGTAGGTGGTACACCTGGCTCATAAACTCTAAGTTCTTTCCATTCAATCTTTACACTACCTGACCAAGGCTGTGCAACAAGGTTACAAGAAGTACCTTCAATACCTTCGTATTGCCATTCTACCCATTGAAAGTCATCGCTTGGGGATAAACTTGGCCCACCGGCAACTATATCGGTTTTTCCCCAGCCCCAACCCATGTTTACAGTGAGGCCAAACCAGTCTGAACACTTAACCAAGGCTCTAACTTTATATTTCTTGTCAGCATGTGTTGTTGGGATACCATCCGCAATAAAATACTGATGCCATCCAGGCTTATCCATAATAGTAGCAGGATCATCAGTCATAACGCCCTCAACCCAGGTTGGAGTATAATCCATAACAAACCATGGGAAACTTGTGTAATCTGAATAGTTAACCTTGTAAATTTCTACCCAGTCTTCTTGTGCACTTGCATTTGATACGCCCATAAACAAAAGAGCTAATGCAAGAATCGATTTTGTAAATTTTCTCATAATTAAGATATTAGTTTAGTTAATAATAAAATGAATTGTCTGGTTAGTAAACGTCCTTGGGCGGAGATGGCTTTGCAGCGCCGCACGCGAACATAAAAAAAAAGCGCTGCAAAGGTAGGTAAAAGCACTTACAATACCAAATATTTCCATTTCTTTTTCTTTCCCTATTTCCCAAATGATACATTTAACAAACTATTTGCTACACTCCGACAACAATCCCCCTTCCCAAAAGCCTCAAAAACATAGCCGTCCGACCCTAGGGTATGAGAAACTCCATGTAGTCGCAACATTTTTCCTCCACCGATGCTCAGACCTCCCTCAACCGAATTCTACCGAAACTCAGTCGGAGAGGCCTCGGAGGAACCCTAGAGCAACCCCAGAGCAACATCCTACCATTGATGACGGGGGAGAGAGCCGAGAAAACAGGGATTTTATAGGGATGCAGGAGGGAGCGAGTGCCTAGGTAAGCAGTTGTTGGCGGGCGTGCATATTAATAAGCACGGCCGTGCTTATTGTTGCGGGCGACCGTGCTTATTATTGCGAGCGGGCGCCCGCGACCGATTTTCTAAATGCCCTAACGAGTCTGGGCTTGGTGTTAGTACCAATTCATCAGCTGGCGGAGGAAGACGGTGAGTTCGGCGGCCATCTTTTCGTCCTGATAGATATTGGGGTGCCAGTCGTTGCCATAGAAGGCATTGTTGTCGATGGGAGGCATATCGAAACGATAGACCTGCTTGTCGCCAGACTTCTGGGCCTCGGCAGCCACCTCATTCAACAATCGTTTCTGCAATTCTAACTCCTTATTATATAGCATGGTACCCGTGAGGAACACAATCTTTGCCTTGGGATTGTGCTGGCGTACCATCTTCAACAGTTTCTGGTAGTTCTGCTTCAAGAGTTTCTCGTCGTAATTGGGCGTCGAGAGGTCGTTGGTACCCAGATTGATGCAGACAACATCAGGCTGATAGCGGCTGAAGTCCCACTTTTCGCGCAGGAACGTCGGTTGCTTGCGGAGGTCAAGATTCCATGCATAACCCGTGTATTCGTATTGTGCAGGCATATTCGACTCGGGATTACCCGTCTTGGGACCGTTGTAGTTGCGATAGGCACCAATGCCACTGCGTGCGACTACCCAGTGCTGAGCCTCCAGATTGCGGGCAGCAATCGAGGCGTAGGAATAGTAGTGGTTCTCGGTGGCATAGTCGAAGCCCTCTTCCTTTTTGAGACCTTCATTGCCATAGCCGCAGGTAATGGAATTGCCGATGAATTCGATCTTTCTTGACGGAAGGGCGGGCGGAGGCACGAGCTGACGGCCCTTGTCGAGTACAAAGCCCCAGAACTCAGGGAAGAACTCATAACCCTCAATAGCGTACATCAGTCGGACCAGATGACGACCGTCTGGCAATGCTGTTGCCAGCGTGACCACCGAGTCGCGCTCTCCTCGGAAGGCAACCTTGAAAGGTTCGGCATTTTCAATCTGTGCCATGAAGTAGCCGCTACGGGGTTTGGCAATCATGCGGAGTGACGTACCTTCAAAGGCCGCAATAATCTGTACGCCAGGGAAGTTCCACGCCGGACGCTCAGGATTGGCAAAACTGATGCGACCCGTATATTGGATGCACGGGTCGGTGGGTTTAATGACGGTTCCTTTCAACGGAACGGTAGTGATAGCAGAGGCTACACAAGCAGTCAAGGCGACCAAAAGGGTAAAGAATGTACGTTTCATAAATAGGTTTTTACTAATTTGTTTGCAAAATTACAAAAAAAATGCGTAACTTTGCGCACAAAAGCAAGAAAAAAGATGATGGACGAAGATTTTGACATCCGCCAGGAGCAAATGAGCTCCAACGAAAAGGAGTTTGAAAACGCCCTTCGACCACTGTCGTTCAACGACTTCAGCGGTCAGCAACAGGTGGTGGAGAATCTGGAGGTGTTTGTCGAAGCAGCGAAATATCGTGGCGAACCCCTTGACCACGTTTTGCTTCATGGTCCCCCAGGACTAGGTAAGACGACGCTCTCCAATATCATTGCCAACGAGTTGGGCGTGGGATTCAAGATTACCAGTGGTCCCGTGCTCGACAAACCTGGCGATTTGGCAGGTATCCTGACGTCGCTGGAAAAGAACGACGTGCTGTTTATCGACGAGATTCACCGTCTGTCCCCCGTCGTCGAAGAGTACCTCTATTCGGCTATGGAGGACTATCGTATCGACATCATGATTGACAAAGGCCCGTCCGCCCGCAGCATCCAGATTGACCTCAACCCGTTTACGCTCGTGGGGGCAACGACACGAAGCGGCCTGCTGACAGCTCCCCTCCGCGCCCGTTTCGGCATCAATATGCATTTGCAGTATTACGATCCTGCGACCCTGCAGCGAATCATCGAACGCTCGGCATCTATCCTGCGCGTACCTATTACTACTGATGCCTCCGACGAGATTGCCCGTCGTTCGCGAGGCACGCCTCGTATTGCCAATGCCTTGTTGCGTAGGGTTCGCGACTTTGCACAAGTGAAGGGTACGGGAAAGATTGACTCCAATATCACCAAGATAGCCTTGAAGGCGCTGAATATCGACCAATACGGACTGGACGAGATAGACAACCGCATCTTGTTGACCATCATCGACAAGTTCCGCGGTGGGCCTGTGGGTATTACCACTATCGCTACAGCCATTGGTGAGGATGCCGGCACCGTAGAGGAAGTTTACGAACCCTTCCTCATCATGGAGGGTTTCATCAAGCGCACCCCTCGTGGTCGTATGGTGACAGAACTGGCATACAAGCACTTCGGACGCAACCCCTATTCGGGCAACATCATGGAACCGAACCTATTCGAATAATTGATAATTGAGAATTGAAAATTGAAAATTATGAGGACAGGAATATTCGTTGGGAGTTTCAATCCATTTACTGTGGGTCACGATTCTGTCGTGACCAGAGCCCTCCCGCTGTTCGACCGCCTGGTCATTGGCGTGGTGGGCGATCAGGTACACAAGCCCGATATGCCATCAGCTGAAGAACGCGTCAGGGCCATTGCCGAGCTTTACAAAGATGAGCCGGCCATAGAAGTAAAGCCCTACTACGGACTGGCGGTTGACTTTGCAAAGGCAGAAAACGCCCATTTCATCGTAAAAGGCGTGCGTTCTGTCAAGGACTTCGAGTACGAACGCGAACAGGCAGACATCAATCGCGAACTCAGTGGCGTGGAGACTATCCTACTCTACTCAGAACCGCAATATTCGTCCATTTCATCGAGTATGGTCCGCGAATTACAGCACTTCGGAGTCGATGTCACGCCATTTCTTCCGAAACGAAAAGACAAACAATATGACGTCATAACGGTATAACGTAATACGATTTCCTATGATTACCTATTCTTCAGAAAACGTCAAGTTCCCCAACATCAAGCGTCGCGAAACGACGACATGGATTCGTCGTGTGGCAGCGACCTATGGCAAGAAAGTTGGCGAAGTGGGCTACCTCTTTTGTGACGATGAGCATATCCTCTCCGTCAACCGCGAATATCTGGGGCACGATTACTATACCGACATCATTACCTTTGATTACGACGAAGGCAATGTGGTGAATGGCGATTTGGTCATTTCGCTGGATACTGTCCGCTCGAATGCTGAACTATTCAAAAAGGATTACGACGAGGAGCTTCATCGTGTCATCATTCACGGCATCTTGCACCTTTGCGGATTGAACGACAAAGGGCCAGGTGAGCGCGAGAAAATGGAAGCAGCCGAAAATGCCGCCTTAGCCCTTCGCTGATACTTCCAAACTATTCCTGCGCTAAAAAATCCTTGATTTCATCGAGATTATTGGCAACCTCAATGTATGTGCGCCAAGGTCTGCGCGTCAGCCCTTTGGCCTGTAGGTCGTCGAGCATAGCAATCAGTTTATCCCAAAAACCCTTCATGTTATATAGGATAATCCGCTTCTGATGATAGCCGATGGTGGCAGAAGCCGCAATGGTGAAAACTTCATCGAGGGTTCCTATACCACCAGGTAATGCAATAAACACGTCGCTTTGGCCTTCCATCAGTTGTTTGCGGTCGCTGAGGTTGTCACACAAGATGTCAACATCCACATATTCGGAAACACGCCCTCCTTTCTCTACAATCTGCGGGATGACACCGATATTCATCCCTCCAGCATCATGCGATGCTTTCGCCACACATTCCATCAGTCCACAGTTCACACCACCATAGACAATCGTATGGCCTTGTTGTGCGGCCCATCGTCCTAACTCCTCCGTCAAAGCGAAGAAGTCCGAGTCAATATGGTCGTTAGCAGAACAAAAGATACAAATCTTCATTGTTTCGTTAATTTTGGGCGGTTTCAACGGGAATAATTTTAAAGAGCTTGTCACTGGGACGTACCTTTTCCGGCACTTTGATGCTGACACGCGTACCCTGTTGGGCAGTCTGAACCGCCTGTACGTCGTCATGAATCTCATCAACGGTGACATATAGCGCTCCTGTCGTCGGACCAGTAATCAGCATCTTGTCACCCACGCTGAAGGTATCGGCCTCAACAGTAAACTCAGCAACGCCCAAACGGGAGAAGTATTTAACGCCCTTACCGATATATTGTTTGCGCTCTGTCGCGTTGGAACCGTAGTTTTTGTTCCATTCGCCCAAGAGTTGTCCTTGATAGTAGCCATCCCAGAAGCCGCGATTGAATACCGTTGCCAGTCGCTCGTCCCAAGCATCCTTCTTCTCTTCGGTAAAAGATCCTTCGAGTACACTTTGGATGGCTTCCTTGTAACACTGTACGACAGTAAGCACATATTCAGGTCCTCGGGCGCGTCCTTCTATCTTGAACACCCTAACGCCAGCACGCATCATTTTATCAATGAAACGGATGGTTTTCAAGTCTTTGGGCGACATAATATACTTGTTGTCTATCTCCAGTTCCGTTCCTGTTTCGCGGTCTGTGACAATATACGAACGGCGACAAATCTGCATACAGGCACCACGATTAGCCGAACGTCCCGTATTGTCGAGACTCATATAGCATTTGCCGCTGATGGCCATGCAAAGAGCCCCGTGACAGAACATCTCAATACGCACCAGCTCGCCTGAGGGACCGCAAATGTGCTGTTCCTCTATCTGCCGATAGATATCTGCCACCTGTTCGAGTTTCAACTCTCGCGCCAGCACAACCACATCAGCAAACTGGGCATAAAACTTCAGTGCTTCAATGTTAGAGATGTTCAACTGTGTGGAAAGATGCACCTCCATACCCTTCTGTCGGCAATAGGTCATCACGGCGATGTCACAGGCAATCACTGCCGTAATCTTCGCCTCCACAGCGGCATCTACGATTTGGTGCATCAACTCGATATCCTCACCATAGATGATGGTATTCACCGTCAGGTACGACTTCACTCCGTGCTCCTTACACGTTGCAGCAATCTCACGCAGATCGTCAATGGTGAAGTGGTTGGCAGAGTGTGAACGCATGTTCAGTTGCTCCACTCCAAAATAGACGCTACCAGCACCAGCTTTCAGTGCGGCAATCAGCGAATCGCGACTGCCCACAGGCGCCATAATTTCAAAATCTGTTATCTTTTCATTCATTTCGGCGACAAAATTACGAAATATTTCTCAATTATTTCGTATCTTTGCACCAGAAAACGAATAATAATAGTCAGAAAAAATATATGAAGAAGGTATTGATGTTTATTTTGACCGTAAACGTTGCTTTAAGTAAAGCAGCTCCAGTGGTTCTCATTGAACAAGGCGGTTGGCTGGAAAGCAGTTATGTCACTTGGCAGAAGACCAGTGGTCTGACCTATCATGTCTATATAAGTCCTGCCTCGACGGAATCGTGGACGAAGTTAGACGACGAATTGGTACGTGAGTATACCGACTATGGACGGGCTGACGCCTTAGGTCTCCAGGCTGGAGCTTACCAATTTAAGGTTGTTCCCGTCAATAATGGAACAGAGGTGGCTTCCGATGCTGCTGTCTCGCCAATCATTGATGTCAAGGCATATAATCGTGAAGGTTTTGCCCACAAGCAGGCCGGAACAATGGGCATTGGAGCCTATAATAACGATGGTACGCTGAAACCGGAAGCCCGTGTGATTTATGTCTGGGGAGGGAATGCAAAGACCATTTCCTTGAAGGTCAAGAAAGACAAGAAAGGCACAGAGGCTACATACACAGGCCTACAGGACATCATCTACGGCTATCAGAAGGGCGACGAGAACGGCAGTTACGACCAACGTCCGTTGTGTGTCCGCATTATCGGTACTATCCGCGATACAGATATGGACTCCTTTGGCAGTTCGGAGGAAGGTCTGCAGATCAAGGGTGCTAAAGAATACCAGAAAATGCACATCACCATCGAGGGTGTGGGCAACGACGCTACCATTTGGGGCTTTGGTTTCCTCCTGCGCAACTCAGCGTCTGTAGAACTCCGCAACTTCGGTATCATGCTTTGTATGGACGACTGTGTCAGCATCGACACCAAGAACGAGATGATTTGGGTACACAACCTGGACTTTTTCTACGGCAAGACAGGAAGTGCCAGCGACCAGAAGAAAGGCGACGGCACACTCGACATCAAAGGACACTCCCACTGGTGTACCTTCTCCTATAACCACTTTTGGGACTCGGGCAAATCGAGCCTTGGAGGCATGAAGAGTGAGTCAACGACCGACTATAATACTTATCACCACAACTGGTTTGACCACTCTGACTCCCGTCATCCACGTATCCGCACTATGTCGATGCATATCTATAACAACTATTTCGACGGGAACTCGAAATATGGCGTGGGAATGACCTATGGCGGTTCCGCCTTTGTGGAGCAGAACTATTTCCGCCATTGCAAATATCCTATGCTAATTTCCAAACAAGGAACTGATGCCAAAGGCAGTGGCACGTTCTCAGGCGAGAATGGTGGCGTCATCAAATCGTACGGCAACGTTGTGATTAACGCCCAGAGTCTGGTGACCTACCAGCAGAATCCTTCGTCGTGGGATTGCTGGGAAGCCGGCGAGCGTAATGCCCAGGTTCCTACCGATGTGGTGGCAAAGGCTGGTGGTACTGGCTATAACAACTTCGACACGGATGCTAGTATCATGTACGACTATACGCCAGACGCAGCCAATGACGTTCCTGATATTTTGACTGGAACCTATGGTGCAGGGCGCATGCAACACGGTGATTTCCAATGGACCTTCAACAATGCCACGGAGGACACCAACGACGAGGTTATTCCTCAGTTGAAGACTGCCTTGGAGAATTACCAATCTCCATGGGTGGGTTTCTTTTCTGGCACGACAGCTATCCGCGAGATAACTACCGACACATCAAAAGGCGGTCCCCTATATGACCTGCAAGGCCGTCAGATCAGCCTGCCCAAGAGTGCTAACATCTATATCCAAAACGGCCATAAAAGAATCTATAAATGAAGTGGAGTTCTTTCCTGCTCTTGACTGCCCTGCTCATGGTGAGTGCCTGCGGTCGTAAGCAACAGCATCAGTTTACCCATGACGTGCTGTTGCCTATGACGCCAGTCAAAGACCAAGGGAAGACGGAACTCTGCTGGGCCTATGCGATGCTGGCTACCATCGAGATAGAACACATCCTGAGAGGCGACTCCGTCAATCTTTCGGCAGTGTACATCGGACGCAAGCTGAAACATTATCAGGAGTCCTTTGCCAATGCTCCTTCTTCCCAGCGCGCAATGGGGCAGACGCTGCTCAACATGATTCAGCGCGAGGGCATTGTAGGATATGATGTCTTGCCAGACGACGCTACCGACGACCTGCCAACACCCCAATGGGTCTTTATGCTGGGCGCACGATACACGCCTCAGGAGTTTGCCCATTCCGTCTGTGCGCCAGACGAATATCTCGCGCTGACCTGCCAGCCCGACTCCCCCTATTATAATAAGGTGGAAGTCGTTGCGCCTGACAACTGGGAACACAACCGTCTGCTGAATCTTCCGCTCGACACCCTTCGAGCCCATATTGACAAAGCCCTGAAGAACCGCCATCCTGTCTGTTGGGAAAGCAAAGGTCACGCAATGGCTATTGTGGGCTTGGCGCACGACGAGAACGGCAAGCCCTACTACGTGATGAAGAATTCGTGGGGAACGGATCGTCCCTACGACGGACTGGTATATATGTCCGTCCGCAAGATGTGGAAGGATATGATTGCCGTCTATCTTACAAGAGACGCCTTCGACGACAAAACAAGTATAACAATTAAACCATAACTCCGTATGAAAAAGACTATCTTATCCATTCTGGCACTGTTTGTGTGCTCCGTTTGTAATTTACAGGCACAAACGTATCCTCCCAAGGATACTGATACTCCTCAGTTGGAATTCGCCCTGCAATTAAGGGTAACTTTAGGCGAGACGTACAGCATCCAAAACACCCAGCACGGACGCCGCACGGTGATTCCCATTACCGGCGGAACCTTCGAGGGCCCGCTGTTGAAGGGTACCATCCTGAACGGGGGAGCCGACTACCAGCTGGCCAACGCCGACAACCGTACGGAACTGGAGGCCATCTATAGCATCAAGACGGATGACGGCATCTATATCCACGTACGTAATCGCGGCATCATCTATAACGGTAAGGATGCTGAGGGCAAACCCTCGTTCTACTTCAAGGCTGCACCCCAGTTTGAGGCACCAGCTGACAGCCGTTACGGTTGGCTGAACAACTCTCTCTTTGTCTGTGCGCCCGAGTGGTCACAAGAGTTCAAAGGCATTGTCCTCAATGTCTGGCGAGTAAAGTAAATTCCTAATAGCTTTTCCACATCAACAATATGAAACGTCAGTTCTTTAGTCTTTTCCTCATCTTCATGGTGGCAACTGCTATGTGGGCTGCTCCTGCCCTGCGCGGACCCTTTACCGTTACTCAGGCCGATGGCACGTTGCTGACCGTCGAACAGTTTGGCGACGAGTTTTTCCACTGGACAGAGACTGCCGACGGCACGCTGGTAGTCCCCACGCGTCAGGGATATTTCGTGGCTGTCATTGATAACAAAGGTGAACTGACGGCTTCTGATGTGCTAGCTCATGAAGCCCAGCTCCGTAGTAGCAAGGAACAACAGCTGGTCAATCAACAGGCTACGCGTCGCGTCTTGTTTCACCAACAGGGGCAACAACGGGCACAGGCAGAACGGCGCGCGATGAGCATCTCCGTTAGTAACAAATATCTGCCGCATGCGGGCTCGCCTCGGATACTGACCATCCTAGCTGCCTATCAAGACGTTGACTTCATCGTCAACGAGCCGAAACTGGCCTTCGACCAGTATCTGAATGGCGATGAAATCGTGGATTTTGGCAACAACAACACTCTGCAACTGTGTAGCGTCAGACAGTATTTCAACACGTGCAGCAACGGACTGTTCACACCCCAGTTTGATGTGGTCGGTCCCGTCAAGCTGCCTCAGGATATGGCTTACTATGGGGGAACGAGTGCTACTGGCAGGGACGACAAATTCTACCAGTTGTGCATGAACGCCTATCAGGCTGTAAAAGACTCCGTGGCCGACTGGTCGCTCTACGACAACGATAAAGACGGCAACGTGGAGCTGGTGTGCATCATCTTTGCAGGCTATGGTCAGAATCAGGGTGGAGAAAATAATACCATCTGGGCCAAGGCCTCCAGACCAAACATAGCGATTGACAACGACATGAGGATTTCGTTCTTCAACTGCTGTTCGGAGCTCTTCAATCCTGCCAAGACTGCAACCTACGACTACTCGCAATATATCAACGGCATAGGTACCTTTATCCACGAGATGTCGCACTGCATGGGACTGCCCGATCTCTATCAGACCACTGGCGACTACGCCAACAATCAGGGCATGGAGTCGTGGAGCATCATGGACTACGGACTCTACAACCGTAATGGTTTTGCACCGGCCCCCTACAATGCCTGGGAACGGGAAGTGATGGGCTGGAGCCTGATGGAACCTATCAGCGCTCCTACGCAGGTCAACCTGCTGAAGCCATGGGAGGATGGCGGAACGGCATACAAGATTGTCAACAGCAGCGACGACAACGAATATATCGTCCTAGAGAACATCCAGAAACAAGGGCTCAACAAATATGCCAAAGGTCATGGGCTGTTGGTTTACCACGTGGCCTATCCCTATTCGGAAATAAATATGACAGACCGTCCGAACAATACGGTTGGCCATCCTGCCGTTGCCGTCGTACCTGCCAGCGGATTGTTCATCAACATAGGTCTGGCAAGAGACAACAAGCCACATACCCGTGCAGAATGGACGGCCAGCGTAGCCAGCTCCCCTTTCCCTGGAGACAGCGCTGTGACCGAACTGACCCTTCAGCAGAAATTGCCCAACTACGTATTCTATAGCGGTGACCCTCTGAACGTCGAGCTGCACAACATCACCGAGAGCGAAGGCTGTGTGTCCTTCGATTTCGCTGAAGCCCCCGCCTCAGGCATTTCGACGTTGAACGTGGAACGTGGAACGTTAAACGACAATAGCTATTACGACCTGCAAGGCCGCCGCATAGCCCTCGGCCAAAAGCCAAAAGCCAACGGCCTATACATCCACCAAGGGAAAAAGATAGTCATTCGTTGATATTATATCATCTGGTAGCATTCCTGGTAGTAGCCATCTGGGGTACGACGTTTGTGTTTACCAAGCTACTGCTGATAGCTGGACTGACGGCAGCCCAGATATTCGTGTTGCGCTTCATCATAGCTTACGTGATGCTTTTGGTCTATGCGCTGGCGAAAACAAACTTTCGGCTGTTCACCTCCACGTGGAAGGACGAGCTGCTGATGGTGGGGCTGGGTGTGACGGGCGGCTCGCTGTATTTCCTGACGGAGAACAGCGCCATGATTTATACAACCACCACAAATACATCATTGATTGTCTGCCTTTGTCCGCTCTTTGCGGCCCTGTTTGCGGCCCTGTTCTTTCGTTCCCAACGCCTGCACGGCATTCAGATTGTGGGTTCGGTAATGGCTGCCATTGGTGTCGTCATTGTGGTGCTTAACGGCCATTTCGTGCTCCACCTCTCGCCATTGGGCGACTCGCTGGCCTTTGCCGCCTGCCTCTGCTGGGCAGCCTATTCGCTGCTGATGATACCAGCCATCAAACGCTACGACATTTTGTTCATCACTCGCAAAGTGTTCTTCTATGGGCTGCTCTCGATGGTTCCCTACTTCCTTTTCCGGCCTGAAGTGCCTTCGCTCAGTTTGCTCATGCGCTCCGACGTCCTGTGGAATCTGCTGTTCCTGGGTTGCGTTGCCTCCACGTTCTGTTACTTTATCTGGAACTGGGTCATCAAAAAGCTTGGAGCAGTCACCGTCACCAACTACGTCTATTTCAACCCCGTCGTCACCGTCCTCTTTGCCTGGATGGTCCTCAACGAACGCATCACCGTCTATTTCCTCATCGGCACCCTACTCATCCTTACTGGCATGTATTTCTGCAATAAGAAAGGGTGAATAACAAAGAATACTCCGAAAGTAATTTTGAATACTCCAAGAGTATTTTCAATTACTCCGAAAGTTTTTTTTCTTTTTTACTATAAATCCTAAAATATCTAAACTTCTAAACTTCGAAAGTTCTCAGTTTCCCAAAACTAAAAAGTCGGAGAATAAAGCCTTCCTTCGTTGATTCTTTATCAATCCACCCCAAGACGTTATGTTAGGTTACTACAAATAACAAAACTCTCCGCAACACACAGAATTGCGGGAATTATTTTACTCAAAAGCGCCACTTGTGTTTTTATTTTTTGAATTTTTCAAGAACCTCTTTGCAATTCTTCTTGTTCTTGCCATAATTCAATAAATACTGAGGATGATAGAATTTGTTTTCTTCAATACTATTACATAAATAAGATGCCTTTTTGATAACCTCAGAGAAAATCCTTTGAGCATTTTCTTTATGTGCTGGATTTCTCCATAGATTTCCCCATCCTATATAGACTGGCGACACAATATTTTTAATATCATCATCAGTGGTACATACAAGTTTATCTAAACCATCGTCTTTACACTTGTCTATAGCATTCCAAAGATTTGCATCTCGTATATTAAACAAATTAAATATCTGAATCACTCCGTTCAATTGTTCTCCATGAGCTTCGTAATATGCTTTAAATAGATTTATCACACAAATCATGGTTCTGTCTGTTGAGAATTCATACCATTCATAAGATAACGAGGTCTTTGTGTCGTCAAACGTTCTTAGTTTTTCGAGTATATCATTATCTTCAATTGGCTTTTGATCTGGATTGGCAAATTTTGAAGAACCAGGATTTTTCATGAAAATGGTTCCATGAATATCCCAAGAATCCCCAATTTGAATAATTGTTCTCCAACGATACTCTATCTCATTTTTGCATAAATAATAATGCGTGTAAACCTTTATGCGTTCCATATTCTTAAGTCTTTATATTATTACTTTATTACCACTTTAACGCTTTGTTCTCCTATTTTAACGATAGCAAAAGACCCTGGCTGCATGTTGGTGTCGATTATTGCCTGTTCGTTTTGGCTGATAGTAGAACCAACAAAAGTACCATTAGCATTGTACACACTTACAAAAGTTCCATCTTTTATATTCTGTATTGTCAACAAACCATTATCAATCTTAATTTGTTTTGTATTAGAAAGTGGTTGTTCTATACCACTTGGAACACTTTCTTCAATAAACACGAAGTCCTTCCAACCTGCCGTTGCCTTGTATTTGTCTATAGTCCCCTTTGGTACATACAATGTAGCATTATTGAATGTATTAAGTGTAAAGACCCTTAAACTAGATGTTTTACCTTCTATTATAAATGGATCAACTATCAGCGAAATAACAGTCGGGATATCCGATCCATCGAAAACCTTTTTGCCAATACTCCTCACGCTACTTCCAATGGTAACCGAATTAAGCTTAGAGCAACCAGAGAAGACTTCATCGCCAATATACGTCACACTGTTAGGGATAGTGACGGATGTAAGGCCATGGCAACTAGAGAAAGCACCATTGCCAATACTTGTAACACTGTTGCCGATAGTGACGGAGGTAAGGTCAGAGCAACCAACGAATGCATAACTTCCAATGTCCGTCACACTATTAGGGATGGTAACGGAGGTAAGACCAGAGCAATTCTCAAAAGCACTACTCCCAATACTCGTCACACTATTAGGGATGATGACAGAGGTAAGGCCAGAACAATTTGGGAAAGCGTACCTTCCAATACTTGTTACACTGTTGGGGATTACCAGGTCCTTAATCTCTGTATTTTCATCGCTAAAAAGATGCTTAGCATAATATAGAGGATTAGCATAATACCGAGAAGAAGGACCACCGAATTCAATACCACACCATGCTGCAATGTCAGGAACAATCACCTTTTGTAGGCTAGAGCAATAGGAGAAAGCACCCTCACCAATACTTCTCACACCGTTGCCAATGGTGACGGAGGTGAGCTTAGAGCACTCATAGAAAGCATAAACGTAAATACTCGTCACGCTGTTAGGAATGGTGACGGAGGTAAGGCCAGAGCAACCAGCGAAAGCACTCATTCCAATACATGTCACACTGTTGCCGATAGTGACGGAGGTAAGGTCAGAGCAGCCCAAGAAAGCATAATTGCCAATATTCGTCACGCTGTTGGGAATAATTAAATCTTTTACTTCCTCACCATTAAGGTATAAATGATGAGCATATCCAAGGGGATTATCCTCAAATTTGATATTACACCAAGCTGCGACATCTGATATATCGACCGAGGTCAAGCCAGAACAGTATTTGAACGCATCCTTTCCTATGCTCGTCACGCTATTGGGGATGGTGACAGAGGTAAGCTTAGAGCATTGATAGAAGGCCTCACCACCAATACTCGTCACGCTGTTGGGGATAACACTGTTTTTACATCCTGCAACCAATGTATTGGAGGCAGTTTCTATGATGGCATTACAATTCTCACGAGAATCGTATTTTGCATTTTTTGCATCTACATTAATAGAAGATATATCTGAACAACCAGAGAAAGCATACTGACCAATACTTGTCACACTTTTGCCGATAGTGACGGAGGTAAGGTCAGAGCAACCAACGAATGCATAACTTCCAATGTCCGTCACACTATTAGGGATGGTAACGGAGGTAAGACCATCACAATCATAGAAAGTATACTCGCCAATACTCGTCACACTGTTGGGGATTACCAGGTCCTTAATCTCTGTATTTTCATCGCTATAAAGATGCTTAGCATAATACAGAGGATTAACAAAATCATCAGAGAATCTAATACTACACCATGCAGCAATATCAGAAACAATCACTTTTTGAAGCCTATAGCAATTATAGAAAGACCTATTGCCAATACTCGTTACGCTGTTAGGGATGGTGATAGAGATAAGGTTAGAGCAATTATAGAAAGCATAATAGTCAATACTCGTCACCTTACGGGTTCTGTTCATATAGGTCACCTCATCGGGGATTACCACGTTACCCATATATCTATCAGGGTCGTATTTGTAATTATTGCTACGGTAAGTAACCGCCAACTCCGTACCATTATTAGTGTAATTGTAATAAATGGTGACTCCATCAGCATTCTGAACTGCAATGTCGTGCGCATTTGCTACCATCGGCAGCAAAATCATCGCGAGTAATAGTAGTTGTTCCTTCATCATCTTATTGTTTTAGTCGTTATTATTTTGTCGTATATACATAAAAAGAAACGTGGACAAGTACTTCGTCTACGCTTACCGGGCATCGCCAAACGCCTCTCTATCCTAAACGAGTAATGCCCACGCCGAACGGCGTGAACTCCTACTTCAGTTCTTGATAGATTTCAAATTTTGGCGAATTTGGTAAGCAAGAATCTAAAAGTGGATATTCATCCTATATGTCCGTGTTATATTTCTCTCAGCCCATAGGCATCATCGTTTTTAGGGTTCAACATTTGTTTAACTGACGGCAAAGATAGGCAATAATTTCGGAAGTTCCAAATATTTAGACGGAAATTTACTTTTCGAGCCCAATGCACAGAAAAAAGCACCGCTTATCTGCTAATAAGTGGCACTTCTCGGATAATAAGCGGCTCTTATTCAGAAATAAGTGGCACTTATTGAGGCAACGAAAGCCTCGCACGGGGTGCGTCTCGACACCTTACGGGCTGAATGGTGCTCTGCTCCCTGCTGTTCGGTCGAGAGCAGGGAAGTGTCAAGCCGACAGCAGGGAGGAGAGTGATGGTTAGCAGGGAAGGTATTGGGGTTTGCCCGCTTCCCAACGATTGGCGGTTTACTTCCCAAGGACACGCGGTTTACTTACTGCTCGTTGGTGGTTTGCTTACTGCTCGCAGTTAGTTTGCTTATTGGAAGCTAAGACTAACCCCTATTGCCAGGAATCCATTTAGGCAAAGGGAAAACGGAGGGGTTAGTGTTACCATAACACTCCACCCGACACTCCACCTAACACCCCACCCAAGACTCAACCCTTTTATGCACGCTTTAACAAATTTCGCGACGAAATTTCAAAGCTATTTGGGTGGAGTGTCAGGTTGAGTCTTAGGTTGGGTGTTGGGGTTACTGTTTCGGCAACACCCACCCCTGTGGAAGCCTTCTATTTATTGACATTCCGACAAATCGGGGTTACTCTTGGCTCTTTTTTGCGCCCTGCCTAGGAAAATTTTGCGCCCTGCCCAGAGAAATAATATTCCCTGCCCAGGGAATTCTGGTATTAATGCCAACAATTGCTACCATTAATGCCAACAATTGCTACCATTAATGCTCAAATACATTTGGCTGTTTGCGCTTTTTTTCGTACCTTCGCAGGCGAAATGGCAAACGAAACTAGCAACACGACCCTGAAACGACAACTGAAAGTGCTCACCATCCCGGTATTCATCGAGATGGCGCTGGTGATGCTGTTGGGTGCCGTGGATACTGTGATGCTGAGCCGCTATAGCGACAATAGCGTGGCTGCCGTGGGACTGGACAATCAGCTTATCTCGCTGGTATTCCTTGTCTATCAGTTTTTCTCGATGGGTGCGGCCATCCTTTGTGCGCAGTATATCGGGGCGGGACTGAGGAAGCGGCTGGTGCAGGTCGTGGGCATGGCCCTCGTCGTCAATCTGCTGGTAGGTCTGACAGTTAGCGCCTTGCTATTCTTTTATGCCGAGCATTTGTTGCTGCTTATGGGTCTGCGTCCAGAACTGATGGGCGACGGGCTGGTGTATCTAAGGCTGACGGGTGCCCTGTCGTTCTTCCAAGCCCTGGCGCTGACGTTTTCGGCCTCGCTGCGCAGTGCCGACAAGGTCATCTATCCGATGGTCGTCACAGGTATTGTCAACGTGCTGAACATTATTGGCAACTACGCTCTCATCTTCGGCCATTGGGGTTGTCCGCAACTGGGTGTCGAGGGAGCGGCCATTGCCACCGCCGCCAGTCGTGCTGTGGCCATGGTGTTGCTGGCCATCATCCACTTCCGCGTCCATATACCACGCTTCCCGTTGCATTACTTCCGCCCCATGCCCTGGCAGGAGTTACGCAACCTGCTGTATATCGGCATTCCGGCCATGAGCGAGAACATCAGCTACTGTCTGTCGCAGGTGGTCATCACCTATTTCATCAACCAGATCAGCAACGAGGCCCTCGCCACCCGAGCCTATTGCCACAACATGATTATGTTCGTCTACCTCTTCTGCCTCAGCATCACGCAAGGCGGCGACATCCTTGTAGGTCACCTCGTAGGCCAACAGCGCCATCAGGCGGCCTTTATCTTAGGCAACTATTTCTACCGCTGGTCTATGATTATCACCCTTACAGGCTCGGCCCTCCTTGCCTTGACGGGTCGTAGCATCCTCACCGCGTTCACAGACAACGAGGAAATTATCACCATGGGCATCTGGGTGCTGGTCGTGGACTGGTTCCTGGAAATCGGGCGCACGTCGAACATCTTTGCCGGTAGCACCCTGCGTGCTACGGGTGACACCGTCTATCCCTTTGTGGTGGGCGTCATCTTCCAGTGGACCATTGCCGTGGGCCTGAGCTACGTCATTGGCATCCCGCTGGGCTTTGGCCTTGTGGGCATGTGGGTAGGCTTCGCCCTCGACGAGAATGTCCGTGGTGTCATCCTTGTGCGTCGCTGGCGCTCAGGGAAGTGGAGGTCGAAAGGCTTTGTGAAAGGCCATAAACCTTGAAAAAGCTCAAATACATTTGGCTGTTTGCGCTTTTTTTCGTACCTTCGCAGGCGATATGGCAACAATTAATGAAATACAAGACGAAATCATTGAGGAATTCGGTGGTTTTGACGACTGGATGGATAAGTACCAGCTGCTGATAGACCTGGGTAACGAGCAGGAGCCGCTGGAGGAGAAGTATAAGACGGAGAGCAACCTGATAGACGGTTGTCAGAGCCGCGTGTGGCTGGTGGCAGACTATGAGGACGGCGTCATTAGATTCAAGGCCGAGAGTGATGCGCTGATAGTAAAGGGTATCGTGGCGTTGTTGATTCGCGTGCTGAGCGGTCATACGCCACAGGAGATACTGGACGCTGAACTTTACTTCATTGACGAAATCGGGTTGAAGGAGCACCTGTCGCCTACGCGCTCTAACGGTCTGCTGGCAATGGTGAAGCAGATGAGGATGTACGCCTTAGCGTTTCATAGTCATCAAGCTTCTTGAGATAGTATTCGCGGAAGTCGCTCCAACGATAATAGGGGGCTATGTCTGTCGGAATGGGCAGCGTAGCCTCTTGTTCGTTGAGTAGCACCTTGAAAACGATATCCTTGTCTTCTGGGTTTTCGCGATAGAATACAAACTGGATGTTGGAGGCCATGGGGAACACAAGACACGCCCACCAGCCGTTGGGTTCGAGAGCCGCGAGGTCGTTGGTCTGGAAATCGAAACCGTTGATACCCAATAGACAAGTCAGTGGCAGCATAATCGTCTCGTGGCCAAAGCGCAATGAGGCTCCTGGGCGTTTCAGGCGCAGACAGCTGTCAGCCTCGTGAATCATTTGGCGCAACAGGTAACGCTGGCTATAGGGTTGGTCACCTCCGTTGAGGAGCGAGGGACCATACATGATGTACCACCACGCATTCTCGCACTGCCAGAAGCAGTGGATATCCTCGTAAGTAAAGAGGTCGATAAGCTGTGAACGCTCGCTCATACGGGTATTCTGCTGGATGAGACCCGACAATATCAAATAGTAGTTCAACCATTGTTCCCCGTTTCTTGGTTTGAGCTTGACAACAAAGTCGTCAAGGACTTTCCGTGCAGCGTCCACATCGGTGAACAGCATCTCCATCAGACGATAGTTGCTAATGAGCGGCTCACAGAAAGCATTGAAAACCTTCTGGGTTTCTGGAGTTTCCATCCGCTTGCGTAACAGGGTATCCTGATGATTCATGTACCACATGTCCTGTTTCGAGGCCCGCATGGTGACGTCCAAATCTGGGTTGAGAGCCACCAGTTGTTGGATGGCGGCACCCATCGAGAGCACACAACGGGGGACGGTGGTGCTGCGGGCGTCGATGTATGCATCGCCACTGAACACCTCAGGGAAACGTTCCACCATGCGACAGGCTATCTGGCGGTGCTGGCGCTTGCCCAGTCCTGTGAGGTCGCCCCAGCATCCCTCAGAGTCATTGATGATATAGCGTAGTTCGCGCAGGGCGTCCTTGCCTGTTTGGGTGAGCAGTTCCAAACTGTCTGTCTTGCAAAGCATCCGATACGGAATGTCGTAGCCCTTGCGATTGCTGAGATAGCGCGAACCGTGACGGCCGTAATGGCTGATATAGAAGGGCTTCTTACCTTGTGGCGCAGGAGTCAGCGCAGGCAGTGTGCTGTCAGGATAGATGCAGTAGTTGCTGGCCGAGAAATTACGGTTCTGGCGAATCTTTTCGAAAGCCGACAACGCCTTTCCCTCTGACTTGTTTACCTGTCCCCACGCCGAAAGCGTCAGGAGCACTACCGCGAGGACGGAAATCCACCTTTGACCTCTTTTATTTCTCATACGCATCAAGTTTGTTCAGATAGTACTTACGGAAATCGTTCCAGCGGTAGTAGGGCCCGTCGAAGCTCTTCAGCGGCAAGTGGACCTCTTTTTCATTGAGCAGTACCTTGATCAGCACGTCTGTATCGTCAGGACTGCTGCGATAGAAGATCATCTGGAGGTTGCCCGCCATCGGAATGACCTTGTAGTTGACCCAGCCTTTGCGGTCGAGCGATTCAAGGTCGTTGGTGGCTAATTCGTAATTATCAATTTCCAACAGGCACACCAATGGCAACAGCATCGTATCGTGACCATAGCGCAAATGGGCGCCAGGCTGTTTCAGCTGGATGCAACTGTCAGCGTCGTTGATGATTTTCCGCAACAGGTTCCGCTGACTATAGGGCTGCTCGCCACCACTCGTCGGGCAGAAGCCACAATTGACATACCACCAAGCATTGCTCTTCTTCCAATGGTTATACAACTCGTCGTCGGTAAACAGGTCGTAAAGCGTCATCTGCAGGGTGAGACTGGTGCTTTGCAAGCTACTGGCAAGTTCGAAGAGATAATGGTCTAGTTTGCCTGCATCAATGTGCTGACGGACATAGGCCGTATCGTTGAACAGCGACTGCATCAGTCGGCTGCTGGTGTCGTAACGCTGGTTAAAGCCATTGAGGAGTGCCTGTGTGGCCGAATCATTTCTCATAGCCTCCAAACGAGGATCAGACTGGCACAGGTAGTACATGTCGCGCTGTGTGGCGTTATGATGGATAAACACCTTGGGGCACATGCGGGAAAGCTGCATCATGGCGTTCTCCATTGACAGGAATACGCGAAGCACCATCGTGCTACGGGCATCAACATCCACCCCGTCGGCAAAGACCTCAGGAAACCGATCCACCATACGTCGCATAATCTGCTGGTGTTGCAGAGCACCCAAACGCGTCAGTTCGCCATAACGGTCACGAGCGTCCTTGCGGATGATGTCCAGCCTTTGCAGTACGTCCTTGCCTAATGGAGTCAGTTTACCCAGACTGTCAGCCTCAGCCATCGTCTCGTAGGGAGCCTCGTAATCGTTGGCACCAATGAGATAGCGTGAACCGTGACGTCCGTAGTGACTGATATAGAAAGGCTGCTTACCCTCAGGAGCAGGCGTCAGTTTCAACTGCGTAGGTCCTGGGTAAGCCAAATAGTTGCCGGCTGAGCAACGAATGTTGTCGCGAATTTCTTCGCGAATATTCTGTGCCGCAAGGCCTATAACTATCACCGTCAAGACCAAGCTCAGCAAGATTTTTCTCATAAGTTCTTTCAATTTGTGTGCAAAATTAAAAAATAATTCGTATATTTGCAAAATAAAAACCAAAAAAAGTCAGAATATGGCAACAAAACAACCTTGGCAAGACGACTATTGGCTGTTGCTGATGCAACAATACCTGCGCAAACCGACGGGTATGAAGCCAATCTATGACCGCGAAATGGTGAAACTCAGTTTGGAACTACACATCCATCCGGAAGTGCTTCACGACAAGTTGGGCGACATAGGTCGCCTGCGTACTCCTCGCATAGAACGCATCTGGAAAGAATATGGTGAGAATCCGCGTCGTCTGAGCCGTGCTGTCCAACTGTTGCGCCAGATGATAGGATTCAATTCTGGAGGCGATTTCTTTGAGGGTGTCGACGTTCAGGAGACCTTTGAGCGCGACTTCCGTCCCCTCAGTGAGGACGAACGTGTGACACCTATCATGCTGGTGGTGATACTCGACCTCTATTTCCGTCTGACACCTATCACGATGGTTGCTGAGACCCCTGAAGTGCAGGAATTGGCTCGTTTGCTACGCATTCCTGCTAAACTGGTGGTAGAGATATTGGACGTGTTCCAACACTGTGATCCTTATCTGCGCCGTCGCGATGTGACATTCCATCCGCTGTTGCTGCCTTGCCAGCAGATTTGGCAACGCTATGGCAACATCGACACGCGTCAGTTGGCTGACTATGCCGAGCAGCTGAAGGTGTATTTTAAGAATTGAGAATATTTAAACCAATAACAACATGAAAAGAGTAATGATTACAGGAGTTCTGCTCCTTTTAATGGCATCAACAATGAGTGCACAGACGAAACTACGTGCCGACAATATCGACGAAGTATTGAAGGCGATGACGATTGAAGAAAAGGCCAAACTGATGGTTGGCGGTGCTAACAATTTCTTTGGGGCGGGAGCCGTCGTAGGCGGTGAAGCTGATCTGGTGGCAGGTGCCGCTGGCACAACACCCCGTATCGAGCGTCTGGGGATTCCTGCAACGGTACTTACAGACGGTCCTGCCGGAGTGCGTATCGACCCCACTCGCGAGGGTACGACGCAGACATATTATGCTACAGCCTTCCCCATTGGCTCATGCCTGGCTTCGACGTGGAATACGGAACTGGTCAGCAAGGTTGGTGAGGCTATCGGTAATGAAACCAAGGAATATCGCTGTGACGTGATTCTTGGTCCTGGTATGAACCTACACCGCAATCCGCTGTGTGGTCGTAACTTCGAGTACTACAGCGAGGATCCGTTGGTGACAGGAAAGATTGCTGCAGCTTATATCAAAGGTGTGCAGAGTCAGGGTGCTGGTGTGAGTGCCAAGCACTTTGCCGTAAATTCACAGGAAACAGATCGTACAGCTGTCGATGAGCGAGTCAGCCAGCGTGCAGCCCGTGAATTGTATCTGCGTGGTTTTGAGATTGCTGTTCGCGAGAGTAACCCTTGGACCATTATGGCCAGTTATAATAAGGTAAATGGTGAGTTCTCGATGGGTAATCACGACCTGCTGACGAAGATTCTGCGTGAGGATTGGGGCTATAAGGGTATCGTGATGACCGACTGGATTGGTATCCGCAATGGACTGCCCACTATCAATGAGGTTCATGCTGGCAACGACCTGATGGAACCAGGCCAGCCCGCTCAGGTTCAGGAGATTATCGAAGGCGTGAAGAGTGGCAAACTCAGCATGGAGGATGTTGACCGCAATGTGCGTCGTATGCTGGAGTATATCGTCAAGACACCCAGCTTCAACAATTATCCCTATACCAACAAGCCCGACTTTGAAGCTCATGCTGCCATCACCCGTCAGAGTGCTGCCGAGGGTATCGTACTGCTGAAGAATAATGGTGCCCTACCTTGGAAAGACGGCAAGATAAAGACGGTTGCCCTCTTTGGCGAGAACTCTTACGACTTCCTTTCTGGTGGTACAGGTTCAGGATGCGTTCACCCGCCATACGTGGTTGATATGCTTACTGGTTTGAAGAATGCTGGTATCAACTCATCTGCTACACTGACCGATATCTATCGTAAGTATATTGACTATGCACGAGTAAAATTCCAGGCAGAGCGCCATCCTGCCAAGTGGTTCCAGACGGAGATGATGGGTCAGCAGAAGTATCCTGAGATTGGTATTTCCCCTATTGCTATCGACAAGGAAGTAGCAAGTGCCGACGCTGCTATTATCACCATTGGTCGTCAGGCTGGTGAGGGTATTGACCGCGATATCGCTACAGAGTTCAACCTCGTTCCTGAAGAACAGGCTCTGATTAAGGACGTCTGCAATGCTTTCCACCAGGCAGGCAAGCCCGTAGTGGTTATCATCAACTCAGGTTCTGTCATTGAGACAGCCTCATGGAGCGGCTATCCTGATGCTATCCTCTGTGCTTGGCAACCAGGTATGGAAGGTGGCAATTCTGTTGCCGACCTGCTGATGGGTAAGGTGAATCCTTCTGGTAAACTCACCATGACTTGGCCTCTTGCTGCTACGGACCATCCTTCTACGAAGGGGTATCCTGGCACGATGGACTTCTATACCTACGAGGTGACCAGAGGATACACAGGCCAGGTTGCAGGCTACGACTATACCAATCACGACGAGGATATCTATGTGGGCTATCGTTTCTTCGACACCTTCAATCGCGAGGTGGCCTATCCATTCGGATTTGGTCTGAGCTATACGACCTTTGAAATGTCGAAACCAATGGTTAAGGCCAAGGGTAAGGACGCAGTTGAGGTAAGCATCACCGTTAAGAACACTGGCGCTATCAGTGGTAAGGAGGTGGCTCAAGTCTATGTACAAGCTCCTAAGGGCAAACTTGAAAAGCCCGCTCAGGAACTGAAAGCCTTTGCCAAGACACGTGAGTTGCAACCTGGCGAGAGTCAGACACTGACTATGACTATTCCCGTTCGCGACCTTGCCAGCTTCGACGAGGTAGGCTCTCAGTGGCTCACAGAGGCTGGTAACTATACGTTCCGCATTGGCAACTCCAGTCGTAATCTGCCTCTCTCGGCATCACTCACCTTGAAGGAATATACGGAAAAAGTAAACAATGCGCTGGCTCCCAAACAGAAGCTTAATTTATTGAAACACTAACAAAATCCGAGGAAGTTCGTCTATATATAAATTAAGGTATAGCAATGATAAAAAGAACTTTCCTTTTGGTGTTACTGGGCTTGGTGGCCTTAGGTGTACAGGCTCAGAAGCTGGTGGAGACCCAGCGACAGTATCTGAGTGGTCATGGTTGCGACGATATGGTGCAGTGGGACTTCCTATGTTCGGATGGTCGTAACAGTGGTAAGTGGACGAAGATTGGTGTTCCCTCGTGTTGGGAACTGCAGGGCTTTGGCACTTATCAATATGGCATGCGTTTCTATGGCAAAGCCACGCCAGAGGGTATTGCAGACGAGAAAGGAAAGTATAAGACAGAGTTTATGTTGCCTCAGGAGTGGGCTGGTCGCCAGATTCAGCTCGTCTTCGAGGCAGCATTTACTGAAATCCATGTTGAGATAAATGGTCGCAAGGCAGGCAATGGCACCTATCAGGGTGGTTTTACACGTCATACGATAGATGTTTCTGACCGTGTATTCTTTGGTTCGAAAAAGAACCGTCTGGAGGTTGAAGTACTGAAGGAGAGCACCAATCCGCAGGTGAACCTCGCTGAGCGTAGGGCTGACTACTGGAATTTCGGCGGCATCTGGCGTCCTGTCTTCATCATCAGCAAGCCATCGCAGAATATTCAGCGCGTAGCGATAGACGCCAAGGCTGATGGTTTCTTTACAGCTGATGTCTTCTTGAATCGTGCTGTCAATGGGTCTAAGGTGAGCGTCGATATCATCGATGCCAATGGGAAGAAGGTGGCCACAAGTCCTACTTATATTGTTGTCAGCGACAAAGCAAAAGTGGAGTTTCGCACGGAGAACCCCAAGCTTTGGAATGCTGAACAGCCCAACCTCTATACGGCAGTCTTTACGTTAAAAGACGCTGAAGACAAAACGCTACATATGGAGCGCCAGAAGTTTGGTTTCCGCACGATTGAATATCGCCATACTTACAAAGGCGATAAGGAGGATGGTGTGTTTATCAATGGGCAGAAGGTGATTTTCAAGGGCGTCAATCGTCACTCTTTCCGTCCTGAGAGTGGACGTACGCTGTCGAAACAGAAGAATATCGAGGACGTGCTGCTGATTAAGAGCATGAATATGAATGCTGTCCGCCTGAGCCACTATCCTGCTGACCCAGAGTTCCTGGATGCTTGCGACTCATTGGGCCTCTATGTGGAATGTGAACAGCCAGGCTGGCACTGGGCACACGAGACGATAGTGGGTTCGCAGATTGTAGAGGAGATGGTGATACGAGACGTAAACCATCCTTCGATCATCTTCTGGAGCAATGGCAACGAAGGTGGCTTTAATTACGAACTGGAACCAGTATTCGCGCAGTTCGACCCTCAACAGCGCGTGGTGCTTTATCCTTGGGCTAATCGCAATGGCTTCGAAACCAAGCACTATCGCTCGTGGGGCGAGACAGCAGACTATATGCGCCAGAAGGAGTTTTTCATGCCTACTGAGTTCCTGCACGGACTATATGATGGCGGACACGGGGCAGGCTTGAAGGACTATTGGAAGTTGATGATGAGCAATCCCCGCTGTGCAGGCGGCTTCCTGTGGGACTTGATGGATCAAGCTGTGGTTCGTACGGACCAAAATGGCATCCTTGACCCCGTGGGTAACTTCGGCTCTGATGGTATCGTTGGTCCTCACATGGAGAAGGAAGGCTCGTTCTATACCATCCGCGAGGTGTGGAGCCCCGTGCAGGTGTTGTATTTCGACAGCGGTGCTTTCACCATTCAGAACTGCTACAACTTCATCAACCTGAAGGACTGCCAGTTCAGCTACAGACTGCTCAAGATGCCCACTTATGGAGCGTCAGACGTTAAGGTCATTAAGGAAGTGAAACTCCCCTCGCCTGATACTGCACCAGGTGAGAAAGCCCAACTGAAAATCGAAAGGACAGATGCTGACGTGATAGAGTTAACGGCTATCGACCCGTATGGAAAGGAAATCTTTACGTGGAGCCATAGACACATAGTAAAACTCGGCACTGGTAACCTGAGCAAGAGAAACCTACACAAGAATACCCAGAAATACTCGTATACAGAGAATGCAAACCTATTGTTGGTGCAAAATGGCAATCGCCAATATACCTTCAGTAAGAAAACGGGCAGGTTGATGGGCGTCTCCGTAGGCAATAATAAACTCTCGTTCAGCAATGGTCCCCGCTTTGTTGCTGCTAAGCGTTCTGACCGTTCACAGGATGGCTTTTACAACCACGACGACAAGGAGGCCTTCCAAAAGAAGACGCAATACACAGAATATCCTGACCAAGGTGCTTTCGATGGGTTCACCTTCAGCGATAGTACGCTGGTTGCCAATTATCTGCATGGTTCTATCAATACGGTTACTTGGCGTTTCCTCGCTGATGGCGGAGTCTATATGAATGTCAACTATTACTTTAATGGCGTGGTTGACTTGATGGGTATCTGTTTCGACTATCCTGAGACGATGGTGAAAAGCAAGCAATGGGTAGGCAAAGGTCCCTATCGCGTTTGGCAGAACCGTCAGGAAGGTCCACAGTATGGTCTGTGGCAGAACAACTACAACGACCCCATTCCTGGTGAGTCGTGGGACTATCCTGAATTTAAGGGCTATTTCTCGAATGTCTCCTGGATGAAGCTGAACACCAGCGAAGGCGCCATTGGCATCGAACTGATGACAGGCAAGATAGGCATCTATACGCCTCGTGACGGACGCGACCACCTACTCTACAACCTGCCAGAAACGGGCATCTCTATCCTCAGGACCATCCCTGCCGTTCGCAACAAGGTAAATACGACAGACCTGAATGGTCCCAGTGCCCAACCTTATTGGAGCAAGGGGAAAGGAAGCATCAGCGCCATCCTGCACTTCGAATGAGTTCTAATCAACGGATCGAACGTATTACATGGATGCTATGAAACGACTAACCACACTCGCTCTTGTCCTGTGCCTCGCGATTTTATCGCGAGCTAACGACACAACCCGCCCTTGGACCTTCTGGTATTGGATGTATGGTGCCGTATCAGAAGCAGGCATCAAGGCCGACCTGCAGGCGATGAAGGATGTGGGATTGGGTGGCTGTTATCTGATGCCTATTCGTGGGGCTGCAGAGCGACCAGAATACCAAGGAACAGCTGATGCCCTGAGTGACAACTTCTGGCGAATGGTGGATTGTGCCTTAGAACAAGCCGATTCCCTTGGTTTGGAAATGGGCATTCACATTTGCGACGGTTTTGCACTCGCTGGCGGTCCTTGGATTACACCTGAGGAGTCCATGCAGAAGATAGTCTTCTGCGATACCATCGTGACTGGAGGCAAGCACCATTTCCTAATGCAAAAGCCCCTGCACTACGAAAATTATTATGAGGACATTGCTGCTTACGCCATTCCTGTTACTGTGCCCTTGGCTTATCCCAAGGGCTCTCTATCCTATTCCCCTGAGGTAACGATAAACGCTAAAGGCGTTCTTTGTGCTGACGAACCTTGCTGGATTCAGTACGAATTCGAAAAACCTACGTTGGTGCGTAATGTCGAGATAGAACCCTCAGGCACCAATATCCAATGTCAGCGACTAATGGTAAAGGTATCGCACGACGGGGTTATCTTCCAGACAGTCAAGCAGTTGACACCTCCTCGTCAGGGTTGGCAAAACACAGACTTCAATACAACCTTCTCCATTCCCCCTTGTAAGGTGAAGTATGTGCGTCTGGAGTGGACACCTGAAGGAACAGAACCAGGTGCCGAGGATTTGGATGCTGCCAAGTGGAAACCCGTTTTGCGACTGAAGGGCATCAAGTTTGGCAGTTGGCCACTCATCGACAACTGGGAAGGCAAGGCTGGTTACGTTTGGCGCATTGCCCCAGAGACACCAGATATTGACCTGCCTTACGAGGATTTCCTGCACCCCAGAGATATCAAACCATTCAAGATGCAAGGCGACTACGCTGATGAAGAATTGCCTGAAGGCACTTGGCGCATCCTGCGAATGGGCCACACTTCAACGGGGCATACGAACGCTACAGCTGGTGGAGCGAAGGGCTTGGAGTGCGACAAGTTCTCACGTAAAGCTGTCAGCAAACAGGTAGACCGTTGGTTTGGACTCTTCATGAATCGCCCCAACCACAAGGTTGTTAAGTTTCTGCACGTCGATTCATGGGAGTGTGGCTCGCAAAACTGGAGTCGAAATTTTGCTCAGGAGTTTGAGCGCAGGCGAGGTTACGACATCCTCCCCCTCCTGCCCGTCTATGCTGGCGTTCCTATGATAGGGGCAGAGGAGACACTAAGAGACATTCGCAAGACCATCAATGAATTGGTGAACGAAGTGTTCTTCGTCACCGTTGCCCAAAAGGCCAAAGAATATGGTGTGCAGTTGTCATCAGAGAGCGTTGCTCCCACGATGGTTTCCGATGGAATGGAGCATTTTAAGTATGTTGACGTACCGATGGGCGAATTTTGGTTGAACTCACCCACTCATGATAAACCTACCGATATGCTCGACGCCATCAGTGGCGCTCACGTCTATGGGAAGAACATCGTGCAAGCAGAGGGATTCACGGAGGTGCGTGGTGTGTGGGACGCAACACCAGCAAGTATCAAGGCGCTGCTGGACAGGAATTTCGCTCTGGGCATGAATCGCCTCTTCTTCCACGTGAATACCCACAACCCTTGGCTCGACCGAAAACCAGGTATGACTCTCGATGGAATCGGTCTTTTCTTCCAGCGCGACCAGACCTGGTTCCCTGAGGCAAAGCCTTTCGTGGATTATATCACCCGTTGTCAGACACTCCTGCAAAAGGGGCGCCCTGTGGTAGACATTGCCGTATATACTGGAGAAGAAATGCCCTGTCGCGCCTTAACCCCAGACCGCCTTGTACCTATGTTGCCTGGTTTGTTTGGTGCTGAACGAGTGGCTTCAGAAAAAGCACGCCTTGCGAATGAAGGCCAACCTATGGAAGAATCACCTGTTGGCGTGCGACATTCCGTTGGAATCGTTGATTTAAAGGACTGGATTAATCCTTTACATGGTTATCAGTACGACTCGATGAACAAGGACGCCCTACTCAATCAGCCCTTTAATTATAAGGTATTGGTCGTTCCCCAATGGGTTCTTGTTTCCCCCGAAGCTAAGAAACGCATTGCCCAACTGCGTAGACAAGGCGTTCAGATTGTCGACAAGCCCTACAAGGAAAGCACTTTTGAAAAAGTTGCACCAGACGTCATCCTGCCTGAAGGTATCGCCTATACCCATCGTCTGTACGATGACTTCAATATCTATTTCATTTCCAATCAAAAGGATGAAAAACTATCTTTTACAGCGAAATTTCGTGACACAGATAAAGTAGTAACTATTTATCATCCAGAAAGCAACATCCATACTTGGGCGGATAACTACAAAGATTCTTTAACATTGGAATTGGCTCCATTTGAATCTGTGTTTGTTATTTTTGGTTACAGACTTAATTGTATTGCAACGGCATTAGTTAAGGAGTCCTTTGGCAAACTTCTGCATGAAGAGTTCTGCTACGGGCAGAACGAATATTCCCACGCTTGGAATAAAATATTCCCACGCTGGGAACAAAACATTCCCACGCTGGGAATAAATAGCGAGCCCTGGACTGTCTCCTTCCGAGAGGCAGGCTTGACCATCAAGGCCCAGACGCTCTTCGACTGGAGTCAGCATGCAGACGACAGAATACGCTATTTCAGTGGTCACGCCCGCTATACGACGACGTGGGAACTGAAGAAGAAAGAGGTGCCAACAGGTCGTGCATGGCTGTCGTTCCCCAACGTGAAGGACATCGCCCATGTCTGGATCAACGGCAAGGACTGTGGCATTGCCTGGACAGCGCCCTACGAGGTAGAGATAACAGGTGCCCTGAAGAAAGGCAAGAACAAGATAGAAATCGAGGTGGTCAACACGTGGCACAACGCCCTGCGAGGTGCTGACCAGGGCAAGGCTCCCTACGAAGGCATCTGGACCAACGCCAAATATCGCACCAAGGGCGACAACCTGTTACCTGCCGGACTGTTAGCACAACCCGAACTAAAAATAGAACAATAATATGAGACGCATCACATTCCTTTTGATCACGTGTTTATTATCACTAAGCACTTCCTTTGCGGAGGTTAGTCTCCCGAATTTCTTCAGCGACAACATGGTGTTGCAGCAACAAACAGAGTGTAACCTATGGGGAACTGCCGATAAAGGTCAGACGGTGAAGATCACGACCTCATGGGACCAGAAGACTTATCTGGTGAAAGCCGGCAAGGACGGCAAGTTTGAGGTGAAGGTACAGACGCCAGAGGCTGGCGGTCCTTATGAGATTACCTTCAACGATGGTAAGGCCGTCACCTTACACAATATCCTGATTGGCGAGGTATGGATTTGCGCAGGTCAGTCGAATATGGAGATGCAGATGAAGGGGTTCAAGCAACAACCCGTCGAGGGAACGACGGAGGAGCTGTTGCGTTGTAAAGACTCCCAACTGCGACTATTCACCGTCAAGCGCCATGTATCACTGACTCCAAGATACAATGTGACGGGACAATGGAACGAGGCAAACAGTGCCAGTGTCCGTGACTTCTCGGCAACAGCCTATTATTTCGGTCGTGCATTACGTTCGACATTAAACGTTCCCATCGGATTAATCGTCACCGCATGGGGTGGCTCTGCCTGTGAGGCATGGATGAAAGCCGATTGGTTGCGTGCCTTCCCGAAAGTTAAACAGACCATCACAGTAGGAGATGTTTCGAAACTCCAGCAACGCTGTCCTACCGCTCTCTATAACGGTCAGTTGTATCCCCTCATCGGCTATGGCATTCGTGGTGCTATCTGGTATCAGGGCGAAGATAATGTGCCTCGTTACGATTACTATGCCCCACTTCTGAAGGCAATGGTCGAAGGTTGGCGCAAGGAGTGGAAACAGGGCGATTTCCCATTTTATTATTGTCAGATAGCCCCCTACGACTACTCGCTCATCGAGTGGAAAGGCAGTCAATATCTGCGTGAACAGCAAATGAAAGCAGAGTCGATGATTTCAAATGCCCGTATGGCAGTACTGATGGATGCCGGTCTCGAATACGGCATTCACCCCAGAAAGAAGCGTCAGGCCGGTGAGCGTTTGGCTATCCTCGCTCTTTCGAATACTTATGACGTAAAAGGCCTACCAGAGTTCGCCACCTACAAACAGGTAGAGTTTAAGAAAGATACGGCTGTAGTCTCTTTCGACAGAAGCAAGGAATGGGTTTACTTCGAACATGGTACTGCTTCCAAGAACTTCGAAGTGGCTGGTGCTGACAAGGTATTCCATCCTGCCACAAAGGTGTGGGTTTCTCGCAATCGCGTCTATGTGGTTTGTGACGAGGTGAAAAAGCCCATTGCCGTGCGCTATGCTTTCAAGGATTGGGTAGAAGGCGACCTGATGCACGATGGTCTACCTGTATCTTCATTCAGAACAGATAATTGGTAATAATTATGCGAAAACTCATTTGTATAATCTGTATCGTCTGTAGTTTAAATGCTATAGCGCAAACCTCAGTAGCAGGTCTCTTCCCTTTGGATAATAGTGGTCGCTTGGTTTGGAATTTCAATGCTGGCTGGCGTTTCCATCTGGGCGACGTCAAAGGTGCAGAAATGGTCGATTTCAACGACAAATCGTGGGAGGTGATCTCGACGCCCCATACTGTTCAATTGATGCCTGCTGAGGCTAGTGGCTGTCGTAACTATCAGGGCATTGCCTGGTATCGTAAGCACTTCGTATTGCCTAAGGAATGTGCTAGTCGTGACGTCACCCTCCACTTTGAAGCCATCATGGGTAAGCAGACCATCTACGTCAATGGCCAAAAAGTAAAGGAACACGAAGGCGGCTATCTCCCCATCACCATTCCTCTCTCTGGCAGTGTGGGCGATGATTTCGTCATCGCCATCTGCGCTGACAATAGCGACGACAAGACCTACCCCCCAGGTAAAAAACAGGCACAGCTCGACTTCGCCTATCATGGAGGCATCTATCGCGACGTATGGCTCATAGCAAAAAATAAGGTCGCTATCACAGATGCCCTCGAGGAAAACAAGGTGGCTGGTGGTGGCATCTTCGTTCATTATGCCACCATCAGCGACAAGAGCGCTGAGGTCTTCGTCAATACCGAAGTGCGCAATAACGACAGCAAGCCCCATTCCATCACTATTGAGAGTACCCTCACACCACCCGCTGCGCCCGTTGTTCCGTCTGTTGCTGTGGCACAGCAACAAACAAAACTAAAGCTTCAAGCAGGCGAGGCGCGCACCATCACCCAGCGCTTCCTCGTCAAAAACCCCAAGCTCTGGAGTCCAGAGACACCTTATTTATATCATATAACAACTTGCATCAAAGAGGGTAAGCAATCGCTCGATGGTGGTATTACTCGTATTGGCATCCGTAGCTTCGAATTTGTTCGCACAGATGATGCCCAAGGACGCCAACCTGGCTTCTATCTCAATGGCAAGAAATATCATCAGTTAGTTGGCGCCAATCGTCATCAGGACTTTGCTTATGTAGGTAATGCGTTGCCCAATTCCCAGCAATGGCGAGATGCCAAGCGCTTACGTGATGCAGGCTTTACCATCATCCGTACTGCTCACTATCCACAAGACCCCTCGTTTATGGATGCTTGCGATGAAATGGGACTTTTTATCATCGTGGCGACTCCTGGTTGGCAATATTGGAACAAGGAAAAAGGTTGGGACGAGAAGGTACATGAGAATACACGCAACATCATCCGTCGAGACAGGAATCATCCTTGTGTCTTGATGTGGGAACCCATCCTCAACGAGACGCGCTATCCTGAGGACTTCGCCCTAAAGGCCTTACAAATCACAAAGGACGAATACCCCTATCCCTATCGTCCTGTAGCTGCTGCTGACGTACATTCCGCTGGTGTTGCAGAACACTACGATGTCGTATATGGCTGGCCTGGAGATGACTTTGCGTCCGATGGTTTGCCCATCGGAGACCCCAAGAAGATCAAGCAATGTATCTTTACGCGTGAATTTGGTGAATTGGTAGACGACTGGTATGCACATAACAACCTCAATCGCGTCTCCCGTTCATGGGGTGAGCGACCTATGCTGACGCAGGCCCTAAGTCTCTACCGTTCGACGCAGGAGTTATTCCATACTACTGGTCAGTTTATCGGAGGTTGCCAATGGCATCCCTTCGACCACCAGCGCGGCTACCATCCTGACCCTTACTGGGGTGGTATTTATGATGCCTTCCGTCAGAAAAAGACGGCCTTTGATATGTTTGAGGCTGTTCTTTCAAGGCCTGTTGCGACTGAGTCGCAACAAACAATAAAGCCCATCGTCACTATTGCCCACGAGATGACGCAGTTCTCTGAAAAGGACGTTACTATCTTCTCCAATTGCGACTCCGTACGTTTAACCATGTACGATGGTGAACATTGCTGGACGCAACCTGTAGATAAAGGACTGGTAACTTTCAAAGACGCTTGGGATTTCTTCGAGGCTCGTAACTGGAGCTACACACAAAAAAACTGGCAGAACGTCAAGATGGTTGCTGAGGGTATCATTAATGGCAAGGTTGTTTGCAAAACTGAAAAGATGCCTTCACGCAGAAGTACCAAACTACGTCTTTATGTCGATGAAATGGGCAAAAAACTCGTTGCTGACGGTTCCGATTTCGTCGTCGTTGTCTGTGAGGTAACTGATGATTTAGGTCATGTTCGTCGCTTGGCAAAAGAAAACATCCACTTTACCGTTGAGGGCGAGGGCGAAATCATTGGCGACGCCAATATCAATGCCAATCCACGGGCTGTTGAATGGGGTTCGGCTCCCGTACTGATACGCAGCACCAAACAAGCCGGCAAAATAAAAATAAAGGCTGAGGTGCAATTCCCTGGTATTCATGCGCCCGCTCCTGCCGAACTGGAGATAGAGAGTGTTCCTTACGATGTGCCCATGTGCTATCAGGAATCTAGTGTTTCTAGAACATCTAAAGATTCTAGACAATCTAGAGCATCTAGTCCCTCTACCCTCTCTGACGCAGAGAAAAATAAGCTTTTGCAAGAGGTAGAAGCCCAACAAGCAGACTTTGGAATACAAAAATAGGTCTTTAAATTTGCATTTTCCCTCGCTTATTCGTATCTTTCTCCCTTGGAGAAGGTAGGCTTCACCTCGAAAATAAAAGAAAAATGATTTTTTTCTTTGTATTTTGCTCGGTTTGCACTACCTTTGCAGGCAAAAATAAAAAAAGCAAGATGAAGAAATATGTAATAGCCGCCCTTGTAGCCTTGACAATGGCTTCGTGCGGAGAGAAGAAATTCCATGTAGAAGGTAACATCACCAACGCCAAAGACTCAGTGCTTTACTTCGAGAATATCGCGTTGACAGGTATAGACGTTTTGGATTCTGTGAAGCTGGGAGACGATGGTGCCTTTAGTTTCAGTGGTGCCCAGACAGAAGCCCCTGAGTTTTATCGCCTGCGCATCAGCGACCAGATTATCTCGCTCTCGATAGACTCTACCGAGACGGTTACCGTCAAAGCCGAGTATCCGCAGATGGCATCGAAATATGAGGTTAGCGGTTCTGAAAATTGCCAAAAGATTCAGGAACTGGCCTTGTTGCAGATGGACCTGCAACAGCGTGCCATCAACGTCAGTCGCAACGACACATTAAGTATTGATCAGGTGAACGACAGCATTCTTGCTATGGTGAATGCCTATAAGCAGGATGTGAAGACACGCTATATCTACGCTCATCCGGATAAGGCATACGCCTATTTTGCCCTATTCCAGACATTGGGTAATATGTTGCTCTTCAATCCTCGTACCAATCGTGACGACATCAAAGCCTTTGCTGCTGTCGCTACCAGTTGGGACCACCAATGGCCAACTGCTGAGCGTGGTGCAAACCTGCATAATATTGCCATTGAGGGTATGAAGAACGTACGTATTGCAGATGCCGAAAACAGCCGAACTATCGATCCTTCGAAGGTACAGGAGGCTGGTCTCATCGATATTGCCCTGCGCGACAATAAAGGTCAGATGCGCCACTTAACTGATTTGAAGGGCAAGGTGGTGCTGCTTGACTTCCATATATTTAATATGGACGAGTCACCTGCTCGTATTCTGTTGTTACGCGAACTCTATAACAAGTATAGTGCACAAGGATTGGAAATATATCAGGTGAGCCTTGATGGTGACGAACACTTCTGGAAACAACAGACCGCTGCCCTGCCTTGGATCAGCGTGCGTGACGAGAACGGCATCAATTCGTCAATACTGACCCTTTATAACGTACAAAATGTACCAGAATTCTTCCTGATAGATCGTGGCAACAACATCATAGGACGTTCGCAGACTATCAAGGACGTAGAACAAGAAATCCAGAAATTGCTGTAAGAGCACATGAATGTCCAGATAGAACCCACATGGAAGGAATACCTGCAAGGTGAGTTTGAGAAACCTTATTTCGAACAGCTCACCCAATCGGTGCGACAGGAGTATACTGCTGGTACCTGCTATCCTCCAGGACGTTTCATATTCAATGCCTTTAATCTGTGTCCTTTCAACCAGGTAAAGGTGGTCATCATTGGACAAGACCCCTATCATGAACCTGGACAGGCTCATGGGTTGAGTTTCTCCGTGCAGGATGGAGTACAGTTTCCACCCTCTCTGCAGAATATCTTCAAGGAGATAGAGCAAGACCTTGGTACACCTATTCCTGCGTCTGGTAATCTGACACGTTGGGCAGAACAGGGTGTGCTACTGCTCAATGCCACACTAACCGTTCGTGCCCATGTGGCAAACAGCCACTCTGCGTTGGGTTGGCAAAAGTTTACCGATGCTGCTATTCAGGCTTTGGCTCAACATCGTCAGCATTTGGTCTATATGCTTTGGGGCGGCTATGCACGTTCGAAGGCTTACATGATTGACCGCCAACAAAACCTCGTACTCGAATCTGTCCATCCCTCTCCGCTCAGTGCCAATCGCGGTGGGTGGTTCGGACAGCACCAATTCTCACGCTGCAATGCCTATCTTCAGCAAAACGGCATAACTCCTATCAATTGGTAACCATAATTACTCATTACTAATTACTCAGTCAGATGAACATTCCACCCATTCTTGAAATAGGAGGCGTCTTAATATCCTCAGAGATACTGACCGAATACTTCTGTTGTGATTATGAGAAGTGCAAGGGCATCTGTTGTGTGGAAGGCAGTGATGGTGCACCAGTGACAATGGACGAGATTGCCAGTATTGAGGATGCTCTCGACACAGTGTGGCCAATGCTTTCTGCATCAGCACAGAGCGTCATTGACCAACAAGGCGTAGCCTATGCCGATCGTGATGGAGATATGGTGACAAGTATTGTAAGGGGAAGGGATTGTGTCTTTACCTGTTATGATGGCGACAACTGCCTGTGCGCATTGGAAAAGGCATATCGCGAGGGTATGAGCAACTTTTGCAAACCCATCAGTTGCTCACTCTATCCCATTCGCGAAAAGAAATTCGGTGACGGACTTGTTGGTCTGAACTACCACAAATGGATGGTCTGCAGGGATGCTGTCGTCAAAGGCAAAGCAGAACACATCCGCGTCTATCAGTTTCTGCGCGAACCACTTATCCGTCGTTTTGGCGAATCGTGGTACGCAGAACTGTGCGAAGTAGCAGACCAACTATTACCTGACTTATAAGCCAGGCAGGGAAAGGCTACTTTTTCTGGTCCTTCTTGTGCTTCTTCATGTAGCTGTGGTAGGCGTCTACCATCTTCTGGCGCTGCTCGGGCGTGACGGTAATCAGCCGTACATTTGTGGCGTCATCCAGCTTGACGTCATATTTGGTGTCTGTGTTGAGGTAGAAACTGTATTTCCCCTCGAAGTGCAGGTCGTCAGTGACCTTGCCGTCGTCACAGCAGTAGTATAGCGACTTTTGGTCTCCCTCCGTTTGGCCTCTTTCCTTCATCCACTTCTCCCACCCCATGAGAGGCTTCTCGATGTTCCACTCTTCCGAGGAAAGCGCGATGTACTTCTTGCCGTCGATGGTCAGTTCTATAAGTTTGTCGCCGAACATATCCATGTATTTCGACATCAGTTTGTCGTACAGCATGGCCGTCATATAGTCCGTGTGCTCTATTCCCTGCTTCTTGTCCTTGGTCAGATGATTGCGTAGTTCCGTCATATAATACAGCGACCTTTCATCCTCGTCTTTCACCATGCTGTACATCGCACCCCACATGTCGAACAGGTATGAGTAGCCATCGTCCTCGCCCACGCGCACGCCCATCTTTTCGGCATGCCTTATCGCGTCTATATAGAACAAGGCGCGGTCCAGGTCTTCCTTCCCGGCAGCTATCCCCGCCAGCATCATCCCCGCCGCAGGAATCACCGAGTCTGGTACCTCCTTTTTAAGGTCCATGGCAAGGTGAAAGAGACGCTCAAAGTATTTCTCTGCCTGCGCCGGGTTATACATTTCGGTCCCCTTGTTGACCAGGAACATGCCCGCATCAAATTGGGCCTTCCAGTCCGTGGGGTTCTCGTCTGCCGCTTTCGTCAAGCGTAGCATCTCCTCGTTCTTGCTTTCCGTCCCTTCCGTCTGGGCGTTCACATTCATTGCAGCGAAGCAAGCAAATACTGCCATTAAAAAAATCTTTCTCATAATAAATAATGTTTAAAGGGTTTATAATGTTTATTTTGTTAGTATTTTAGTTTCAGACACATAAGCGTAAGGTCGTCGCTGGGGTCGGCACCGGCTCGGTGCTCCTCCACAACTTTCTTCAGCATGGCAATAACCTGATGGGAGTCGAGGCTACCGGCAGTCGACATGACCTGTAGCAGGCGGTCATTGCCCAACAATTCATGCTGTAGGTTCTCTGCTTCATTCAGACCGTCGGTGTAAACCATCAGTTGGTGGCCACGGATGTCGTCGATGGATTCACCGTAGAAGGGGTTGCCCCCCCAGAAGCCAATCATCCGGTTGATATGTTCCATCTCTAGGAACTTACCGTCAAACAGGGGCGGGTTGTGACCACAGTTGCAGAAGTCGAGACGACCGGTGTCGAGGTGAAGCAATCCGATGAACATCGTCACGAACATATTGTTGTCATTCCCTTCTGCCAACTCGTTGTTCATGCGGAGTGCGATTTCGGCGGGCATCATGCCCTCGGTGGCGAGGGTACGGAAGAGTCGGGCCGACTGGGCCATGAAGAGCGAGGCGGGTACTCCCTTTCCACTGACGTCGCCCACACAGAAGTAGAGCTCGTCACACTGAAAGACGTAGCCATAGAGGTCGCCGCCTACCTCCTTAGCGGGTGTCATCTCAGCATACATGTCGAGACCATCGCGTTCAGGGAATATGCCTGGCACCATCGACATCTGTATGTCGCGGGCGATACGTAGTTCCGATTCTATACGTTCCTTGGCTGCTGTGGTTTCTTCTAACTGGTCATAGGCCGTTTGGAGTTCAGCGTGGGCTTTCTCCAGTTTTTCGTGAGTAGTCTCCAGCTGTTCATGGGCAGCGGCAAGACGTTTCTGTGCCTTGCGGCGATGCAAGGAATAGATGATAAAGAAAGTGGTGAGTAACACCAGTGCGATAGTTGTTCCCCAGAGCCTCTGCAGCGATAACTCTGCCTGTTGGCGGGCTATCTGCATCTCTTTGCCCTGCGTGTCGTAGAGAGTAGCCATTTCGGCCATCGAACTTCTCTTCTGCCAGATGTAGGCAGAGTCAAAGGCCTCGGCTATCTGGTTGGCCACAAACAGAGCAGAGTCCTTACGCCCAGCATAGTAATTGGCACGGAACTTGGGGAAATAATAGGCATAGAGCTCCTCCAAGTAAAGCTTTTCGTTGTTCCATTTTATGAAATAGTCGAGTGCCTGATAGTTGTCTGCGGCATCTTCCCAGCGCTCGGCATTCATCAGGTAGTCGTTTGACTGGGTGAGACCGTTGATATCGTAGGCGCACTGGTATTTCCGGAACTCAGCATATTCGATAGCTGCCGAATCCTTCATTCCCAAGCTCCACACCTTAATAGCGCGATCAAGGTGAGTGTAGCCGTTGTAGATAGGCCAGACGTCAGCATTGGGGTAGCGACGTGCGAAGAGGTTACCAATGGAGTCGGTAAACGCCATCCAGTTTCTAGCCCCCTCAAAGTCCTTCACCCTGACGTAGGCATCTTTGATCCTCGCGTAGTAATTGATGAATGACTGGTGGATATAGTGAGACGTATCCACAGCCAGCACCTGACGGCCAAAGTCACGTGCCTTCAAAACGGCCTCCCTTGCCTTCTCAGGTTGCTCCAGCTTCAGATAGCAGCATCCTAACAGCGAATAAAGATCAATCTTATGGTCTATGCGAAGGTAGGTACCCAATGAGTCCATTGAGGCGAAAAGGGGTACGGCCACACGCAAAAATCCTTCGTAATTATGCCTTATATATAACAGATTTGCTAATTCGTAGCCAGCATAGTTGTAGTAACGTTGTTCGCGGTCCTTACGGCTGTTGTGCGTGATGGCACGGCTAAACCATTCCTCGGCCTCAAGTCTCTTGTAAGCACTGTTATATATAATACCACGATAGGTGTCTGCACCTAACTCATCCAAGTCGCCTACCTGCTCCAGACTGTCGACAATTTGATTCAGACGAGTGACAATGAACTCTCTCTGCTCGTCGCTGCCATAATAGATACTTCTCCAGTCGACAGAACCAATGGTGTTAAGTAACAATGTGTCAACATGACTAAAGTTGGGCTGTGACAAGTCAATCTGTTTAGGGCTTTCCTTGCATGCGAAGATGGAGAAGAGCAAGCTTGTAGCGATGCAGAAAAATGCTGCCATTGAAAAATACTTTTTCATATCATCAATGTTTAAGGGTCTTTCATATAATTTGTTTGAATTCATCTGCAAAAATAGGTTGTTTTCAGGAAACAACAGTCCCACGGTAGGAAAAAAGAGTCTCAAAACGGGAAAAAGTAAGCCTGACAGAGATTGTCAGGCTTACTTTCCCCGATGAAATGGGCGATTATAAAACTATTTGTAATTTCCTTATAAGTTTACTGAAAACATTATTCCCATTTACTGGTTCCAAGTCCTTTACCGTTGGCGTCGAATTTGTAGATAATGTCCAAGGGACGAGCATTTTCTTTGAGTGCTTCCTCAAACATGCCTACTTTGTTACGGCCGCTTGAAAATTTTTTATTTGGAGCGGATATGTCAATGCGGTTTCCAGATGCAGTCTTTGATGTAAATGTTATGTCATAGCCACGAGATAGGATATATTGGCCATTAGGGTCGAGACCGTCTTTTGCCTTAATCTCGAAAAGGATGCCGAGAGTAGCGGGCAGTTTTGCTACGACTTTCTTTGTCCACACCCTTACAATTACATCATCCAAGTTCGTTTGGTCAGTCCATACCAATTTTTCGCTTTGTATATTTCCGCTTTCATCGTAATATTTGACATAGAAATCGAACGAAGCGAGTGACTCATCGGTGGTATACAGTTTACACTCCATCTCACCCGACGTAGGCGGGTCTACGGGTTTCTTGTTGTTGTTGTCGCCATCGTCGCTGCTGCAGGCGGTGAACACTGTCGTCATTGTCATCAGCGCCATGGCCGCTGTAGCCATCAGAATCTTTTTCATATTGATTCCCTGTGATTGACTTTATTGACTTGATCTTGCAGTATTTATGACATTCCATACTGTTGCAGCTACGGCACTGTTTGTACCGTCATCTACGCAATCATAAGCGTACTCTTTTCCATCACTCCCCTTCAGATATACTGTGATGGTATAAGAAGACTCACTTATTTTCTTATATTCCTTGCTAACATCAAAAGTCTGGGTAACACCTTTATCCGTAACCATAGTCAGAGTATTGTTGGAAACACCCCATTGTGTGCAATAAGCATAACTTTGCGGGACATCACTCAAATTTGTAATCAAGACACCAGCAGCATTATTCTTGAATACAATGTACTGGTATTGACCATCAGTCAGATTTCTAAGTATCTCATACTTGACCAAATCTGACTTAGATACAGGAAGACGCTTGCCATATTCAATAGAATTAATACCAGAAACAGTGGTTTCTTCCTTTGAACACGATGAAAACAGCACAGGTGCTGCGAGCAGTAATGCTAATAAAAATTTTTTCATTTTACTTAAATTTTAAATTAAAAAAAAATTGTTTGTATTAATTGACATAATTGTTTATTACAGAATTCCAGCTTTTCGCATCTTTTGGCGCTGCTCTTCGTTCTGACGGATGAAGCGCTCGATGAAGATGTTTTAGTCGCCAATACGCCAACGCTGGTATATGATGATGACTACAAGTGCCAGCACCACCACGATGAAGGCGGCAGCTAACTCAACTGTGATGATAAATGTTGTATCCATACGCAACAGGATAAGTAATATCAGTCGATAGAGATGACTTTGAGTTTTTCGCCAGCGTCAAGAGCAGCCTTGATGTCCTTGCCACCACTCTGCACCTTGCAGCGGCTGATGTCATCGCCCTCCACGGCTTCGATTTTCAGCTTGCCGATTTGCGACTTGGCCTCACGCCCGGCGATGGTCTTCACCTCATAGACGCCCATGTGGAGACCCACGTAGGCGCCCTCGCTGCTGCCGAGGTCGATGTAGACCTCTTTTTGCTTGTCCTTCTTGGCAGCGGCACCTTCGATGATGTTGGCCTGTAGCGGGCGATACTTGTTGAGCCACCCGGTGATACGGTTTGGGAGATAACCGATGGCATCGCGGATAGCCTTGTCAGAATCGGAGTACGAAGAGCTGCCCATACCAAAGCCATTGAATGTCTGATTGGTAACAATCTCGCCCGTCTTTGCGTCCTTCAGCGTGAGCATGGCCTCGACTAAGCCTTTGTATGAGGTTGTAACCTGTGTCTTGCCGTCCTTATCCTTCCAGGTGCGGCTGTCCGACTTTGCCTGAATGTTAGTGATGACGGCATCGGCCACGAGGTTGCCCTCCTTCACGATGTCGTCCAGTTGCAGCAGCCCGTTGTTGTATCGAAAGCGATGGGCACCGGAGAGTCCTTTGATGATAGCGTTCTTCACATCCTCCTCGTACTTGGTGGCCTGCACTTCGGTCTTGCCGGTCAGTACGCCGGAGAGCACCTTGCCGACGGCTTCGCCTGCCGACATCTTCTCGTCGTGGTGGGCGTACTGCACGTTACCAAGCGTGATGCGATATGTCCGGTTCCTGTCCGTTTGGGCATCTTGTGCCGAAATAGTGATTGCGCTACATAGGACGGCTGCTAGTGTCGTTAAAATCTTTTTCATATTGATAAATTGCGTCGTATTTCCGAATTCATCTGCAAAAGTAGTCTGTCTTCAAAAAATGACAGTCCCACGGTAGGAAAAAAAAGTCTCAAAACGTGAAAAAGTAAGGCCTGACAAAGATTGCCAGGCTTCAATATATCGATGAAATGGGCGATTTTTGTTATTTCCTCGCGACTTTACGATAATCCGATGGCGACATGCCGTAGGCATCGCTGAAGATGCGGTAGAACGAACTGCGCGAGAAGCCGGAGAGTTCGGCAATGACTGTTATAGAATCATCGGTAGTGGCCAGCAGGCGTGCGGCATAGCGCAGGCGGTACTCGTTGAGGAAGGCGTTTACGCTCTTACCATTAGTACAGGTGCTAATGGCATCGGTCACGTAATGCTCATTGGTGCCGAGGAGTTGGGCCAGACGGTTGCGATCCAGATCGACATCGGTATAGATATTGTCTGAATTTTCCATGAGGTCACAGATACGGCAGAAGAGTTGCTGATTGGCTGTCAGGTTTTCTTGGGGTTCGGCCTTTAACTGCACGATGGCCTGTTGTTCCTCCTGCTCGCGCTGTTCTATCTCGGCCAACAGACGGCGGTTCTTCTCAAGGAGTTCCTTATTATATTGTCGTGTACGCCAGAACAGGTAACCTATGAGCAGGATGACAAGGATAGCAGCGACAAGCAATACACGATGGATGCGCGTTTCGCTTTTAGCATCGTTCAAGGCCAGTTCCTTCTCATGGGTCTGGTAGATGAACGCCAGTTCGGCCGCATCATTTTGCTTCTGCCAGACGAGGGCAGAGTCGATGGCGGCGCTGACACTGTCGGCAAGCACCAGGGCGTCGGCGTTGCGCCCAGCCTTGCGGTAGGCCATGTAGCGGGGAGAGAGACGGGTTGCGATGATGTCGAAAGTCATCTTGGCGCCGTCGGTAGCCAAATAGGTGCTGTCGATGCGTTCGTACCAGTCAGCTGCCTCGTCGTAGCGACCAGCAGCCATCAGGTAGTCGGCCGCCTCTCTGTAGCCTATTGGTTCCATCAAACGGCTACGGGGGATGGCGTCATAAGTGGCTTGGGCTCCGTTAGCGTGACCCGACTCTAATAGATACAATGCCTGTTTGAGAGCAACATGGCCTTTCCATTCCTCAATTATCAGCGAGTCGCCTTGCTCTTGCTTGGCGAGGGTTAGCGCTTGTGCACAGCGGTCAAGCCATGCCATTGCCCCTTCGGTGTCTCCTGTCTTGTAATAAATGTCGGATATGTTGATACAGCCCCATGCCATATCCAATTCACTTCCGTTCCCATTTTCCGCTTTTTGTTCTATTGCCTCGTAGACTTTCTGACCCGTGAGCAGTGCCTCGTCGTACTGATGCAGCTGTAACTGGATTTCTGCCATGAGCATCAGCAAGGCAGTCTCTTGATCTTTGGGGAACGCCTCGTTTTCCTTTGCTTGATGCAGCAGTTCGGTGACGACGTTCAGTGCGCCCTCAGTGTCGCCTCGACGAAAGCGCAAATATGCCCAGCGGTAGCCCGCATCGGTATAAGAGCCCCAATCTTGTGAAGGGTCTGAGGCATAGCCTTGATAAGACTTCTTGTAGAATTGCTCAGCGATCTTCATCTGCCAGCCTTGGTCGTAGACAAGTCCACGCAGATGGTCGGCCTTTGGCGTACTGACCATCTTCTCCGTCTCCATGCTGTCGATGACGGCCAGGACGCGATTTAGGTTCTTAGCATCGTAGGCTTCGTGATACCGCTGCCACGCTGCCTTTGCCTTCTCGTCGTCCTTCGTCTCGCTGCTATGAGTGCAAGACGCCACCATGGTCAACAAGGCGCATAATATTAATATGTATATCCTATGCTTCATTTATTATACGATTCCTGCTTTCCTCATTTTCTGACGCTGCTCTTCGTTCTGACGAATGAAGCGCTCGATGAAAACGTTTTGGTCACCAATACGCCAACGCTGGTACATAATGATGACTACAAGTGCCAACACCACTACAATAAGTGCGGCGGTTAACGCAACTGTGAAGATAAATGTCATATCCATATGCATTGTTTGTTTGAATTTGTCTGCAAAATTAGGCAATCTTCAGGAAACAACAGTCCCACGGTAGGAAAAAAGAGTCTCAAAACGGGAAAAAGTAAGCCTGACACAGATTGCCAGGCTTAAAGATTCCGATGAAATGGGCGATTTTTGTCTGTTGCATGTCGCATCATTGAATTTATGGAACAAAGACTCTTTCAAGAGTTCCTTGATAGGTTTTAACGGTCAGGCAGATGGTGTCTGGCCGTTGTTTGTTCGGAATGAGGATGCTGACGTAACGGCGGTTGGTATAATACTCAGGAATGTCGTTTTGGCTATGCAGGAAACGATAATAGGCTGTGCGTTTGCCATCGGGATGAACCAACACGGTGTCCTGAGCCAAGCCGATGGTGTGAGGCTGTTCCTCGTCGTCAATACGTCCCGTCTTAATGAGCATCCCAAGGTTCAGGTATTTACCACTTTTAGCCATCCAGGCACTCTCTATATCGACAGGGTCCTGGCGTAGTTCCTTGAATTTCCAATGTGCAATGGGGTATAGTGTGGGTATCGAGCCAATGCCCATGACCTCAGCCTGCGAGGCATCCACCTTATTATAATATATAAGGGTGCGATAGGTGGTGTCGACGCTCTCAATCCATTGGGCGGTATAGGGAGCTTTCAGGGTGTACTGATTGCCATCGTCTGTGACAAACGACGTGGCTTGCTTCTGACCATTGACGGTAAGTTCGCAGAGGTCCGCCTGCATGAGTGAATACTCGCCCTCGCCCTTTTCGTAGCTATCCGTTTCGCAGGAAGTCAGAAGGGGCATGAAGACAAGGAAGGGCAGCCATAACATGGCTGCAGACACAACGGTTTTTCGTATACTATTATTTCTCATTTGTCACTTTTAAATAATTTCGCAATGGGTTGGCATACATCGTCAGAATGCGCTCACGGAGGAAAGCCTCGTCCTTGTCAGGTAGCTGGATTTTTGCCAGCTGCCCAGACAAATATTTCTCGAAGCGCTCTTGGTCGCTTTTTGTATAGTGGCTGGCGTGGGTGTTGGTGCCTTCCAACTCGTCGAGGGCGATGTAGTTACAAGGATAGAGGGTGTAACCACGATAAATCTCACGATCCATACGCTCAGCCAATGCCTTAAACCATTCGGTTTTGGGAAGGTCAGACAGTTCGTCAATCCACGTATTGATAGGTGCAGCGCAGGTATAACGTACACGCCCCTTATAGCCGAAGATGCCCGTCTTCATGTTGTCGAGGTCGTCCTGACGCGATTTCTTGAAGTTGGGGTTGTCGCGTTTCTGCTGGAACTCCTGCGCCTTCAGGTAGTCACAAGGATCGAACTCATAACTGATGGTCAGGGGTACGATGTTGAGGTCTCGGAGATTGTCAGCGGGTAAACCACTGGTCGCACTACTGCCCATTGCCAGCATCTTGAGGACAGCATCCTGGGTATGGTCGCTGGAGTCTTTGGCACGTCCCTCGCGCTGGGCTATCCAGATATTCTCCTTTTTCTCAGTGACAGCGTGGTGGATATAGCGGCTCATCAATTGCGAGGCAGCCATCGTCTCGCGCAAAGACAGACCGCGACGAACGGTGAAGGCTTTGTTCATACGCACCAACCGCTTTATCCAAGGGTAGATGAGCAGGTTGTCGCCAATGCCAATCTCAACAGTTGTAGGATAGCCTGCTTCAACCAGCATCACGTCAAGGAATGCCGAGTCGAGCACGATGTCACGATGGTTCGAGACGAAGGTATAGCGTAACGATTTATCTCTTGGCAGCAGTTTTTCATTGAACATACAGCCATCAGTATGCTTACGGATAATCCACTTAACGACGGGCTTCATGAAACGCTGTTGGAAGTCGAGCGGTGTCTTTACACCGATAAATGCCAGTTTCAGCAGTCCGTTGCGCACACTTTTGGGCAACCAAGGGGCAAAGCCTTTCAGCACCAGTGAGAATTGCCGGTCGTTAATCAGCTCGTCAAACGCCTGTTGCATCTCGCCCGCTTCGTAGGGTCTTATCTCATCGAACTCGTTACTCATAGCGGTAGCCAATTATTCACTTTTCACCTCTTAGAACTGATTCTCCACGATATCCGTCAGCACCTCTGTCATGGTCATACCTGCAGCCTTTACCTGCTGGGGGATGAAGCTGGTGGGCGTCATACCTGGAGTAGTATTTACTTCGAGCATCGTAATCTTACCGTCTTTCGAAATGATGTAGTCGATACGGATGATACCGTTGCAGTGCAGGATATCGTAGATGTGGCTGGTAATCTCACGAGCCCTGCGAGCCCAATCCTCACTGATACGCGCTGGGGTAATCTCCTGTACCTGACCATTATACTTGGCATCATAGTCGAAGAACTCATTCTGTGTCACCACCTCGGTAATTGGCAGTATCACTGTCTTCTCGTTTGTCTTGTAGATACCAACGGTGATTTCCGTTCCTGCCAGATACTGTTCTACCATCACTTCATCACTCTCGAGCATAGCCTTGCGCAGAGCAGGAGCCAACTGGTCCTTATTCTTTACCTTTGACACGCCAAAGCTCGATCCATCGGTAGCAGGCTTCACGAAGCAAGGCATTCCAATGCGCTGTTCAATCTGGTCCTCACTGACCAAATCCTCATAACCACGACGGATGAGCAACGAGTCAGCAACACTGACACCATAGCCGCGCAGATACTGGTTAAGCACAAACTTGTCGAACGTCATAGCCTCAATCAGTACGCCACTTGTGGAATAGGGAATGTCTACGAGGTCGAAATAGCCCTGCAGGATACCATTCTCACCTGGAGTACCGTGAATGGTGATATAGGCATAATCGAAAAGCTTGGCCTTGCCGTCTTCCACAAACGAGAAGTCGTTACGGTCGATCTTTGCCGTGATGCCACCAGGCAGTTCCACGTGCCAATCCTGACCCTTGATATCGACGATATACACATTGTATCGCTCTTTGTCGAAGAACGAATAGAGACCTTGAGCCGAGCGCAGTGACACGTCGTGCTCTGAAGAATCGCCACCACAGACGATGGCAATGTTACGTTTCAGTTGTTTCATATATTTTTTATTTATTCGTTATTTCGTTATTCCGTTATTTCGTTATTACGTTATTTAGTTATGACGAGTATAGTTACGCCATTTGTCAATGAGCGCCGCCATGTCGTCAGCCAGTTCGCTGGTGAAGTCCATCTGTTCGTGGGTCACGGGGTGGACAAATCCCAGTGTCTTAGCATGCAGGGCCTGACGCGAACAAAGCTTGAAGCAATTCTGGATGTAAGCCTTATAGGATGCCGTGCGCTCGCCTCGCAGAATTTCCGTACCACCATAGCGCTCGTCGGCAAACAACGGATGACCGATATGTTTCATGTGAGCCCTTATCTGATGTGTACGTCCTGTCTCCAAACGACATTCCACCAATGTGGTATAGCCGTAGCGCTCGAGCACTCGATAGTGAGTGACGGCTGTTTTGCCGACATCCCCTCCTGCTGGAAATACCGCCATGCGCTGACGGTCACGCGGATCGCGTCCGATATTGCCCTCAATGCGACCAGTATCCTCTGTGAAATTGCCCCATACTAATGCGACATAGCTGCGATGCGTGTCGTGATTAAAGAACTGCGCTCCCAACTCCGTCTTGGCATCAGGGGTCTTGGCAACGACAAGCAGTCCACTGGTATCTTTGTCAATACGGTGAACCAGTCCTACGCTGGGGTCGTTGGGGTCATAGCTGGGCAAATTGCGCAAATGCCATGCAATGGCGTTGACCAATGTTCCATGGAAATTCCCCACACCTGGGTGTACTACCAGTCCCGCTGGTTTGTTGATGACCATCAGCTGGTCGTCTTCATAGACCACATCGAGAGGAATATCCTCGGGCTCGATGGTGGTATCGTAGTGCGGGCGGTCGAGCATCAAAGTAATAATATCTCCCGCACGAACCTTATAATTACTCTTGACGGGTTTGCCGTTGACATGAACAAAACCCGCATCAGCCGCTTTCTGGATGCGGTTACGGGAGGAATGCTGCACATGCTCAGACATATATTTGTCGATACGCACTGGCTCCTGACCGCGATCCACCTCCATGCGCAGATGCTCGTAGAGCTGACCATCGCCCTCTTCGTCAAGGCTCAGCGCGATGTCGTCCAAAAGATCCTGTGACTTATCGGTTATGTCTGTCATCATGATTTATTCTCCTACAACGGGTTCGGTTACCTCCTCAAAATCGTCGGCAAGATTCTCTTGGGGTTCAGCATACGACTGGTCCACATATTCAACATCGTCCAAGTCGTTGATAGTGCCTCCGCCCACAAGCAAGGTCAGCGGATAGTCAATGGGAATACGGTCACCATTTGACACACGACGTCCACGACACACAATGCCATAGACCCAGTCGCGCTCGCCAGGTACCGTTTGTGCAGGCAACAGGCGGAAGCCCATAGCCATCAACTTAGCTTCGGCCTCGCGAACACTGGAGTTATCGACAATGTCAGGGATGGTAAACGACGGTGACGACGGTGAATTGACTGTCACGTAGATGATATGCCCCTGCTTTACTTTCGTACCATTGCCTGGTGTCTGAGCCAGGATACAGTCGGCAGGCAGGGTCTTGTTATAGCCAGAGTCACTGACCAGAATAATCAATCCCTCCTGTTCCAGCAGCAGACGGGCTTTATTATACGTCATACCCTGAACCTTTGGCACCACAATACCCTCACCATGATGAGTATAGTATTCGAGGCCATACTTTACACCAATGCACAGCAACACCACTACCAAGACCATTGCCAGCAGGTTCCCCCACAGGTAGAGGCTGCCCATTTTTCCAAAGAATTCCTTCGCGTTCATGAACTATATGCTATTATGAAGGGCAAAATTACAAAGAAATATTGAGACAACAAAAAAATTGGGTATATTTCTTAGAAAATACACCCAATTCTTATGCGTGACGATTGATTACTTTCCGTGATGCTCGTCAGATACAGTTAACTTCTTACGGCCCTTAGCGCGGCGAGAAGCCAGTACGCGACGACCATTCTTTGTTGCCATGCGCTCGCGGAAGCCATGCTTATTTACGCGGCGACGATTGTGCGGCTGAAATGTTCTTTTCATTGTTCTATCGTTATTTTATTTGTTGTAATTCGACAATATATCCTCCGAAAATCAGAGTTTCGGGCTGCAAAATTACATAATTATTTCTAATTGTGCAAGTTTTGAGCGATTTTTCTCAATATTTTATTCATTTTTCACGGAAAATTCGTACCTTTTTACCCTTGGAGAAGGCACTTTCGTTCGAAAAAACAAAGAAAAACAAGATTTTCCTTTGCTTTTTGCTCACTTATTCGTACCTTTGCACCCGCAAAAGTGACAATTACATTATTAAATAGCTATTTTTTATGATTAATTCACAAGACATTAAGAAAGGAACAGCCATCCGTATGGACGGTGGCATTTGGGTATGTATTGATTTCCAGCACCGCAAGCCTGGCAAGGGTAACACCATCATGAACATCAAACTGAAGAACGTCAGCGACGGCCGCGTGCTGGAGCGCCGCTACAACATCGGTGAGAAGTTGGAGGACGTTGTCATCGAGCACCGCGACTACCAGTACCTCTATGAGGATCAGGAAGGTCGCATCTTCATGAATCAGGAGACCTTCGAGCAGATTCCCATCGCCAACGATCTTGTTATCGGTCATGAGTACATGAAGGAAGGCGACGTCGTATCTGTTGTCAGCGACACCACCGACGGTACTATCCTCTATGCCGAGATGCCCGTTAAGACCATCCTGAAGGTGACCCACTCTGAGCCTGGTATCAAGGGCGACACCGCTACCAACACCTTGAAGCCCGCTACGCTGGAGACTGGTGTTGAGGTTCGCGTTCCCCTGTTCATCAACGAGGGTGACCTCATTCAGGTTGACACCCGCGACGGTTCTTATCTGGCTCGCGCTAAGGAGTAATGAGATATTCCATTATCGTACCTGTCTTCAACCGTCCTGACGAAGTGGACGAGTTGCTGGAGAGCCTTAGCTCCCAAACTCTTACGGACTTCGAGGTGGTGATAGTGGAAGACGGTTCACAGATTCCCTGCAAGGATGTTTGCGACAAATACGCAAACATCCTTGATTTGCATTATTACTTCAAGGAGAACAGCGGTCCAGGACAAAGCCGCAACTATGGCGTAGAACGTGCTCAGGGCGAGTATGTCATCATTCTCGACTCCGATGCTGTTACTCCTCCGGGCTTTATGCAGGCTATTGACGACGAATTAAAACGCCAGCCTACTGACGCTTGGGGCGGTCCTGATGCTGCCCACGAGTCATTCTCTGACATCCAGAAGGCCATTTCGTATGCTATGACCTCGTTCTTCACGACGGGCGGCATTCGTGGTGGCAAAAAACAGCTCGACAAGAAGTTCTACCCCCGTTCGTTCAACCTCGGCGTGCGCCGTGAGGTGTATCAACAGTTAGGCGGATTCACGACAGAGCGCTTTTCCAAAATGTCGCTCTACGGTGAGGACATCGATTTCAGTCTCCGCATCTACAAGAACGGATACAGCTGTCGCCTGTTCCCTGAGGCATGGCTATGGCACAAGCGCCGTACGGATTTCCGTAAGTTCTGGCGACAGGTATATAACAGCGGCTATGCCCGCATCAACCTCTGGCGCAAATACCCTGAAGCCCTCAAGCCCGTTCACGCCCTTCCAGCAGTCTTTACGATTGGCGTTGCAGGGCTGTTGTTGTTCTCCGTGTTCTCTGTATTGGCACTTATACCTCTTATATTATATAGCGCTCTGATTTTCATTGACTCCACTATCCGCAACAAGAGTGTGATGGTGGGACTCAAATCCATTCCGGCAGCCTTCATCCAGCTCATTGGCTATGGCGTGGGCTTCCTGGAGTCGTTGTTTTCGAAAAAGCATGGATAAGCTGAACATCAACCAGTGGGCAGAAGAAGACCGTCCGCGCGAGAAACTCATGCGACTCGGCCCGTCGGCACTTACTGATGCCGAGTTATTAGCCATACTGGTTGGTTCAGGATCCACGAAGGAAGATGCCGTCACGCTGATGAGGCATATTCTGGCTGACTGCAAAAATAACCTGAATACCTTGGGAAAACTCACCATTCGTGACCTTTGCAAATATAATGGCGTAGGCGAAGCGAAGGCCATCACCATCCTTGCTGCCTGCGAACTGGGCAAACGTCGACAAAGCGGAAAACCCGAAGAACGGCCCGACTTAGGTACTGCGACCCTCATCTACAACTACATGCATCCACAATTGCAGGATCTCGACGTCGAAGAGTTCTGGTTGTTACTCATGAACCAAAACCACCGCCTCATCAAGCAGATACGTATCTCGCACGGCGGTATCACAGAGACTGCTGTCGACATTCGTATCATCATCCGCGAGGCTGTACTCGCCAATGCCACCATGCTGGCCATTTGCCATAATCACCCCTCAGGTTCGTTGCGTCCCAGTTCAATGGACAACGACCTGACTACCAGCATCCAACGCGCCTGCCAGCTGATGCGCATCAAATTTCTCGACCACGTCATCATCACCGACGGCGCCTACTACAGCTATCGCGAAACAGGTCGCGTTTGATTGATGCTCTTGGCTTCGAGGCGTTTGGCGCGCGCTTCGGACTGAGTAGAAAGCTTACCCTTCAGATATTGTTCAATGATGAGTGCGGCCATCGGAGCGGCGAGGTCGGCACCAAAACCTCCGTGTTCGACATATACACTAACGGCAATCTTTGGGTCGTTCATCGGTGCAAAAGCGATGAATACCGAGTGGTCAGCACCAGGATTCTCGACAGTTCCCGTCTTGCCACAAATAGGATACGTGGTGCGGATGCCGGCAGCTGTACCCTTCTCTACAGCCAGGCGCATACCCTCCACAACAGGTGCGTATGCTTCTGGCACTACCTTGGTCTGACGACGGGTCAGGTAACGCTGGTTCTTCGTGTCCTTATGGATATGTGGCACATAGAACCAGCCCCTATTGGCAATAGTGACAGCGAGGTTACATAACTGCAAGGGTGTCAGCGTGACGTCGCCCTGACCCATACCTGCCCACCAGATGGTCTTTCCGTCCCAGCCCTTCGGATAGCGACGGTTCAGGTAGTCGGCTCCTGCCAACAGACCACCCTGCTCACCGGCAATGTCAATATGCATAGGACCACCCAGTCCCATCGACTGCATATAGCTGCGCCAAGTGGTGATTGCCTCGTCGCGCGTCTCATACATAAAGTCATCGTTGATCATCGAAGCGAACGTCATCAGGAACCACGTGTTGCACGACTGTGCCAGCGCATCCTTCAGTTTCAGCGGAGAGCGGTGCTGATGACAACCCACCTTGATATTACCATCCGTCACACCATTCTCACACTTCACAGCAGTCTCTGGAGTGATACTGCCCTCGGAGAGCATCACCAATGCCTGCGCCGTCTTAAACGTCGAACCAGGAGCCTGCGGTTTCCCGATGGCCTGACGGACATCACTACCCTGAGGGGTGTTCGTCGCCAGACAGAGTATCTCGCCATTGGCAGGATTGATGGCTACAATGGCCCCCGTCTTCCCTTTCAGCAGACGTTCGCCCAATTGTTGCAGCAAAGGTCGCAGCGTCAATGGTCCGTCCGTCGGCAGGTCTTGTGCGTTCAGTAACAAACTCGTCATGAGCAGCATGGCGAATGATAAAAAAAAGCGATATTTGTGTTCCATTTTTATTGTTGTCGCGTATATTTGTTGCAAAGATAGCACTTAAAACCGATATAAGCAAAGAAAAACAATCTTTTCTTTTGCTTTTTGCCTGCTTATTTGTATCTTTGCAAGCGAAAAGAAAAAACAATGGACAAGCAACTATCAAAAATAGACTTTGAAAATGCTCGTGCCGAGGTGTTCTGCTTTGACAACGGCACGGAGGTAAAGGAATATCACGTGATGATTCACGTCGGCAAAAAGGGACTGACGTATGCCAAGCAGTTAGAGGCAGTGATGGACGCATACAATGGTTTGCTAGACCAGCTTCCAGGACGTCCACAGGCAGTGTTCAAGCGTTATTTCCTGAGTGACGCTGCCAATCAGGCTGAGGATATATTCGCTTCGGATATGACCCCATGTGCCAAGAGCGTCATCCAGCAAGCTCCCCTCGATGGTACAAAGGTGGCTTTGTGGGTATATATGATGACGGGGGTACAGACAGGAGTAGCCAGAAGCGGACTCTACGAAGTACGTCACGGACAGTTCCGCCACCTGTGGAACGGCAGTGCCTGCAACCTGGCAGCAAACTCAGAATACCAGATGCGCCTCTTGTTCAACGAGTACATCATGCAGTTGGCTGAAGAGGGATGTAAACTGTCAGATAACTGCATCCGCACGTGGCTGTTCGTCAATGATATCGACCTGAACTACGGTGGTGTCGTCAGAGCCCGCAACCAGGTGTTCTTCACCCAGGGACTAACACAGCATACCCACTTCATTGCCTCAACGGGTATTGGTGGACGCCAGCAGGATCCTAACGTTCTGACGCAGATGGACAATTACGGTATTGCCGGTATCCAACCCGAACAGATACACCATCTCTATGCTCCTACGCACCTGAACCGCACCAGCGACTATGGTGTCAGCTTCGAGCGAGGCACGCGTGTGGACTATGGTGACCGCACCCACGTCTTCATCTCGGGTACGGCGAGCATTAACAACAAGGGCGAAATCATGTTCCCCAAGGATATAGAGCGTCAGACACACCGCCTTTGGGAGAATGTAGAGGCGCTGTTGAAGGAGGCTAATTGTACCTACGACGATGTGGCCCACATGATTGTCTATTTGCGCGACGTGTCCGATTACGAATTGGTGCGCAACCTCTTCGAGGAGCGTTTCCCCGGCAAGCCCTGTGTCATCACCCACGCTGCAGTATGCCGTCCGGGATGGTTGGTAGAAATGGAATGCATGGCCGTACGCCAAAACGACGACACGACCATGCCTCAATTCTAATTGCTACGAAAAAATAAGAGGGTGTCAATTTGATGTTGACACCCTCTTTCTTTTATTCCTTATTGGCGTTCTCAGCGTCAATCGCCTTGATTTTTTCACGTACCAGCTGCACCTCGTCCTTCAGCTTCTGCACCTTGCGGTTCATCTCGTCGATGAGCGAATTACCCTTCTTCGACGAAGCATTGAGGAAACCGAGGTTGTTCTCGTATGTCTGCACCTCCTGTTTCAGCTGTTCGTACTGACGCATCAGACGTGCGCGCTCGCTGTCGAGAGCATTCTCACCACGCTCAGCAACCTGTTTGAGGTTATCCTTGAACTTTGTCAGGCGACGCTTGGCAACGGAGATGTTCAGTTCCTTGTAAAGTTTGTCGAGCACGGCATGATACTCCTCATACAACTTATCCTTCTCTTTGAAGGGCACATGGCCAACAGCCTGATACTCCTCAACGAGTTGCTGTACCTTCTCCTGCAAACCTTCACCAGCCTCTTCGGCTACAGCCTTCAGACGTTCAATGACATCACGCTTCTTCTCCAGATTCTCGCGCTCGTCACTACGTGTTCCAGCACCAGCGGCCTTGCGGGCCTCGAAGAACTTATTGCAGGCTCCGAGGAACTCTTCCCACAGCTGGTCACCCAATTTCTTGGGAACCATACCGATGGTCTTCCATTCCTTCTGCAGATTGATGAGTTTGTCGCTTGTCGACTTCCATTCGGTAGAATCCTGCAGCGCCTTAGCCTTCTCGATGAGGGCACGCTTCTTCTCGGCATTCTCCTTGAAGTTCTCCTTCAGCGAACGGAAATATTCTGCCTTACGACCGAAGAAATCGTCGCACGCAGCACGGAAACGCTCGAAGATCTTGACATTCATCTTCTGAGGAGCAAAACCGATGGTCTTCCACTCAGCCTGCAACTCAATGATCTCCTTCGTATGACGCTCCCAGTCTGAGCCCGTCTTGTTCTCCTCAGCGGCAATGGCCTCTACCTTCTCACAAAGAGCGGTCTTCTTGGCCAGATTGTCTTCTTCCTTGGCGCGCATGCCCTCAAAATGCTGCTGATGACGCTTGTTGATAACGGTGGATGCAGCCTTGAAACGGTTCCATATCTCCTCACGCAGCTCCTTGCTGACAGGACCTATTTCGCGATACTCCTGATGCAGCTTCTGCAACTGGTGGAACGCACTGATAACATCAGACTCGTCTGCCAGCTTTTCTGCAGCCTCACACAACTTCGTCTTCAATTCCAGGTTTTTCTTGAAGTCGTACTCACGAGCCTCGCTGTTCAACTTCAGCAGATCGTAGAACTGCTCTACATACAGCTGATAGTTACGCCACAGCTCGTTGGCCTTCTCGGCAGGTACGTTCTTGATTTCTTTCCATTCGTCCTGCAGAGCCTTGAAATCCTTATACGACTTATTAGCTTCCTCGGGCGAGGTAACCATAGCCTTGATCTTTTCAATGATGGCGAGCTTCTTTTCCAGGTTCACCTGTTTCTCCTGCTCCTGCTCCTTGAACAGCTTCTGACGCTTTTCCTTGATAACACCCATCTCGGCCTTGAAAGCTTCCTCCAGCTCGTCAGGGGTAATCTGATACTGCTCAGGGTCGCCGCCAGCGTCGATATATTCCTTCAGACGTGCCTCGCGCTCGGCAATATGCAACTTGTAGAAGGCTGTCTTCAGGTAGTCAACCTCCTCCTTCTGGGGTGCTTCGTCGCCATGAGCGATCTCACGTACGCGCTCCAACACCTCTTTCTTTGTTTGATACTGCTTGCGTTCAACCTCTGCGGTCTGCTCTACTGGGGTTTCCACTGCAATCTGTTCTACGGTCTGCTCCTCAATGGGAGTTTTTTCTTGAGAGTCCATCATTAAAAATGTTTTAGTTCATGTAATACAAATCAGGCCATTTTGCCAATATTCGGCAAAATTAGCAATAAAATCTGAAACCACCTAATTTTTTTTGAAAAAAGTGGTTAAATCAGTCGTTTGTGACGGAAAACGAGCAGTGAGATGACCGAAATAAGCACCGAAATGATGATGGCGACAACAAATCCGATGGGACTGTTCTCCATGCCGTTGACGAGGTTCATGCCAAAGAATGATGCCACCAACGTAGGCAACATGAGGATGATGGTCACCGACGTCAGCGTACGCATGATAGTGTTCATATTGTTGTTGATAATCGACTGGTAGGTGTCCATCGTCGATTCCAAGATGTTCGAATAGATATTCGTCGTCTCGCGGGCCTGCGTCATCTCGATGTTGACGTCCTCAATGAGGTCGGCGTCCAATTCGTCAATCTGCAACTTGAACTTCAGCTTCGACAACAGCGTCTCGTTGCCTCGGATGGAGGTGTTGAAATAAGTCAGCGAGTCCTGCAGGCGACTCAAGCCTATCAGACTTTCATTGTTCACCTCGCGGTCCAAGTTGCGCTTTGCCTTGTCGATGAGCATCGAGATCTGCTTCAGGCGCTTCAGGTACCATACAGCTGACGAGAGGAACAGACGGAATATCATATCGACGTAATCCGTGAATCCCACTCCGCGCTTCTGCTGAAAACTGACGAAGTCAATCATCATGTTCGTCTCGTAATAGCACACGGTGATGGTCACGTCACGCTTGTGGATGATACCCAGCGGCACCGTGGTGTACGGGGTCCTCGAGCGTATCTCCTTCACATAGGGAATACGCAGAATGATGAGCATCCAACCGTCATCGTATTCGTAACGGGCACGCTCGTCGGTATCGCTGATGTCGGAGAGGAAATAGTCGGGAATCTTGTACTCCTCCTCCAGCATCTGCTGGTCTTCTTCTGTCGGACACGTCACCTGTATCCAGCAGTTGGGCTGCCACTCGCTGAGCTGGCTGAGCCCCCCTTGGGTGTTCCAGAAAGTCTTCATCTTGCTAATCCTTTAAAATAGTTTAGCGGCAAGAGGATTAGCGGTCTTGCCTGCTGCTCCCCTGCCTTACGAATTGTAATGATTCGCCGGGTAATCGTCCATTTTTTTGTTACTTTTTTGGTTATTCGGGCACAAAGGTACGTAAAAAATGCAGATTTGCCAAACAAATCTGCATTTTTTTATCATTAACCGTTAACCTTTAACCACTAACCTTTAACAGGCACGTCCTCGAGGGTCTTTTTCAGCAGTTCCCAGAAAGGTGCTATGGTCTCGATGAGTGCACGCTCCTGCGTGGTGTGCGGCGACTTCATCGTCGGACCGAGACTCACGACGTCCAACCAAGGATACTTGCCCAGGATGACCGAGCACTCCAGACCCGCGTGATCCACCTGAATGATGCCATCCTTGCCGAACAGTTCCTTATATTCTTTTAATAATAGGTGTAGGATTTCGCTGTCGGGATTGGGGTCCCATCCGCCATACGAGCCGCTCGTCTCGACCTTCATGCCAGCCATGTTGAAGCAGCTCTCCAGCATGGTAGCCACATAGTCCTTCATATCCTCACGACTCGAACGGGCCAGAATCTTGATGGCTGCCTTGCCCTCACCGATATTGATGATGGCGAGATTCGACGAGGTCTCTACGACGCTGGGATAGGCAGGGATGAAGCGGATAACACCGTCGTGACAGCCGTAGATGGCATTCACCAGGTTGTCCTGAATCTCTACGGGAACCTCTTTGGCAGGAGTAGCCACCTCCTCGACAATCACCTCGACGCCCTGCGGTTCGATGAGCTTGAACTCGTCGTTGAATGTCTCCTTCCAGTCGTCGGCAATCTCCTTCAGGGCAGCGATATTCTCCTTGGGCAACGTCAGCACCACCTCAGCCTTGAAGGGAATAGCATTACGCATATTACCACCGTTCCACGAAGCCAGACGCGCCTCCGTCTCTTCGATGGCCTCACGCACCAGCTGCACCATCAGTTTGTTAGCGTTGGCGCGCCCTTCGTTAATCTCCAGACCGCTGTGTCCGCCTCTCAGGTTCTTGATGGTCACCTTCACGGCAGCATCCTCGGGGTCGGTGTCTGCCTCTTGATAGTCCATCGTTGCGGTGACGTCAATACCACCGGCGCTGCCGATGACGAATTTTCCCCAATGCTCAGAGTCGAGGTTCAGCAGGATGTCACCCTGCAATTCGTTCTCGGGCAGTTCGTTGGCACCAAACATACCCGTCTCCTCGTCACGCGTAATCAGCGCGTCGATGGGTCCATGCTTCAGGTCCTTTGCCTCCATGATGGCCATGATGGCTGCTACGCCCAGACCGTTGTCGGCACCCAGCGTGGTACCCTTCGCCTTCACCCACTCACCGTCAATCCACGGTTCAATGGGGTCGGTCTCGAAGTTATGCTTCGACTCGGGCGTCTTCTGCGGCACCATATCCATGTGGGCCTGCAGAATCACGCCCTTCCTGTTCTCATAGCCTGGTGTGGCTGCCTTGCGGAACACGATGTTTCCTGCGGGGTCCTTGAAGGCCTCTACCCCAGCCTGCTTACCGAAGTCAAGCAGGAACTGCTGTACTTTCTCTAAATGTCCGCTCGGACGCGGCACCTGTGTCAGTGCGTAGAAGTTCTTCCAGATGCACTGCGGATTCAGATTTTGGATTTCGTTCATTGTATTTATTCGTTTAAAGGTCTTTCGCCTGCAAAGTTACGAATAAACGAGTGAAATGCCAAAGGAAAACTCGGTTTTTTATTGTACCCATGCCCTATTGTTGTTCTTTAGTGGTAGGATGTAGCTAGGGGGTAGCAAGGGGGATGGTAGGGAGATGCTCTTAGAATGTTTCGGTAATGTTTCGGTAATGTAACGGTAATGTAATGGTTATGTAACGGTATTTATCTATTTGTCGTTTGGCGACCGCGGAGGATGACGTAGATGATGACGGGAGCGCCGATGAGGGGTGTGACGGCATTGAGGGGGATGACGCCGAGGGTGCCGGGGAGAAAGCAAAGGACGTTGCACAACAGGGCAACGACGGCGCCGGTGAGCATGGTGGCGGGCATGAGGAGGCGGTGATTGTCGGTGTGGAACAGCAGGCGTGCGATATGTGGCACGGCGAGTCCGATGAATGCCACGGGGCCGCAGAAGGCGGTGACGATGGCGGTGAGCAGTCCGGTGATGACGAGGAGCCAGTTGCGGACGCGGATGATGTTGACGCCGAGGTTCTCGGCATAGCGGTCGCCGAGCATGAGGGCGTTAAGGGGTTTGATGAGCAGCAGGGCTGCGAAAAGTGCCGCGACGGTGACCAGCGAGAACCAGGGCAGCATCTGGGTAGAGACGCCGCCGAAGGAGCCCATGCCCCAAACCATGTAGGAACGCACGCCCTCGTCGGTGGCAAAGAAATTGAGCAGCGATACGGCTGAATTGGAGATGTAGCCTATCATGATGCCGATGATGAGCAGCATGACGCTGTTGCGCACCATCGTGGAAAAGAGGAAGATGAGCAGCATGACGGCCATGGCACCCACGAAGGCAGCGGCAAGGACGGCGACGAATCCCGTGACGGAAACGCTGCCTGCCGAGAAACTGCCGCCGAGCCAGAGCATGACCAGGGCGACACCTAGTCCCGCACCACTGTTGATACCAAAGACGCTGGGTCCGGCAAGGGGATTGCGGAAGGCCGTCTGGAGCATGAGTCCGCTGACGGCCAGTGCACTGCCTGCGAGCAGGGCTGTGAGGGCCTGCGGCAGTCGGGATTGTAAAATGATGAACTGCCACGAAGGTTTGATGTTTTCGTTGTCACCCAACAGGATGCGCACGACGTCGTCAGCAGGAATGGACACAGAGCCCACAAGGATGTTGAGGACGAAGAGCAATGCAATGAGCACTGCGAGGAGGATGCAATATGTCGTGCCTTTATTCATCGAGCAGGGTGAAATAACGTAACAAAGCGTCGGACTGCAGGTCGGGATGCAGCAGGAGGATGAAGTCGGACAGGAGATAGTCGGGACGGAAAGGCGTCTCCTCGTAGAACAGCGTCTGTTCGACATTGCAGGCATAGACCTGACGCTGGCGACAAGCCTTCAGCTGATCGTAGCCGCGGTGTTCGCTGAGCAGTTCGCGGTAGTTGGTGGGATGGTCGGAGGAATAGCGGTAGAACCACACGTCGGCTTCCCCTCCTTTTTCCAGAACGGTCTCGAAGGGCAGCGTGAGCGAGCCGCTATGGTCGTCGGCAGCCCACGGATAGCGCCCATTGGCGTCGCGAACCATCTGTCCTAGCGTGCTACGGCCACCGGGGACGTACCACACGGAACCCACCATCTTGTCGATGAGTGCCTCGCGACCCTTGCCGGCCTTTGCAGCCTGGGCCTTCAGCGTCTGGTAGTGTTGGTCTACGACCTGGAAGAGGCTGTCGGCCTTGTCGTATTCGCCGAAAAGCAGTCCGTAGAACTTCATCCACTCGGCCCGAGCCAGTGGCGACGGTTCCATATATTCTGCACATTCTACGAGCGGGATGTCGATATCCTCGAGCTTGCCGTAGCCGCCACTATTCTCGAACGGCGAGAGCATGATGATGTCGGGCTTGACGTCGATGATGCGCTCGACGGCAGGATTCATGCCGCCACCGCAGTCAGCGATATGACCGTCGCGCACGCGCTGTTGTACGTAAGGAATCTTGATGTACTTCAGATCGGCAACGGCGGCGATGCGCTCACCGAGTCCGAGCGTTGTGAGCAGCGAGCAATGGACGGTGGTAAACACCGCTGCATGCTGGACGGGCGTACGGACTATGGAGCCGTGGGGCAATCCCTCGGGTAGCGCCTGTCCGCGAGGCACGAGCAGATAGGAATGGAGCACCCTACCCTCTTTCCACGGATTGCGGATGACCGCCTCGGTATAGCCGTCGTGCTGTACGATGGTGAGCAGCGAGGCATACTTCAGCTGTAGGGTGTCGCCACCAGCCTGTGGTGAGCTTTGACGCCCACCACAGGACAGCAGTGACACGATGAGGAGAAGTGCTCCTAATATTTGCTTCATTAATAATTAACTGTCTTCACCTCGTAAGAGAATGTGATGGCATGAGGCTCAACACCGGTAGCGTACGAAGTCGTGCCATAGAAATAGAATGTAGGATCGTAGATGTTGACAAAGCCCGGCGTGGTATAGCTGGGATAGCCCGTATCGGGGTTTATGTCGCGAGAAGCGATAAAGATATAGCCCGTATTGGGGTCGATGGCAATGGCGGCAGGACTCTGAATGGGATTGCCACCGACGAATTTGATGGAGCTCAGCTGATTGTAGATGATGTCGTAGTAGCTGAAAGTGGGCTCTTTTGCACCCCAAGGATAGTTGAAGGTAAGGATGGCGGAGCCGTAGGTTGCCATACCCGTAGCGTCAGGAACGACCTTCGTAACGGTGTTGCCGCTGATCTTGTAGACGCCGGCATTGACCTGGTTCCAGTTCTCGTCGTAAGTACCCCAGTCGAGCACGTAGATGTCGGTACCGGCAACGGCCACTTCCTGCGGATTGTGAATCATCTCGTTCTTGAATTCGGTGATGCTTCCATTAGAGAGATTGATGATGCTGATGGAGCCATTGCCATTGCCGTAGTCGCTGTTGGCAACATAAAGATAGAGTGCTGTTTCGTCTCCACCAAGGCCCATGCCCTCAGGAGCAGAACCGACCTTATACTTGTTGGTGATGGTTAATGATGTGGTGTCGACAACAGCTACATAGCCTCCATAGGTCGTTACATACACCTTGTCTGCATAGCCTTTCAGGTGGCGTGGGTTGACACCGTCGGCAGTACCCAGAGCGTCGGTAGTGCTGATGCGCTTAACCTGCTTAAACGTCTTTTTGTCGAGCACGAAGACGGTATTCTCGTCGCAACCGGCGATATAAATTTTGTTGCCATGCACAATGACGTCGTTAGGCGTACCGCCGAGGCTCTGGCCATTATTGGCATTTTTATAGACGTTCTGCTGGACACCGGCGGGATTCGTGCTGAGGTCCATGAAGGTCAGGCTTCCATCGATACCGGCACTGACACTGCCGTTGTTGATGATCAGTGCACCACTGGTGGAAAGATATGCTCCACCCCCACCGGAATTTGAGTTGTTGTCATCATTCGAACATGCCGTGAGGAAGGCTGCGCCCATCATCACCACGGCGAAACTTAAAAGATACTTTTTCATGTTGTTAATCATTTATTTTGTTAATGAATTAAAGTTGATATTTCACTGATAACTGCCAGCTGCGGCCAGGCATGGGATAGAAACGCACAATCTCGTACTGACGGTCGAAGATGTTTTTGAGGTCCACACGGGCTTCCAGCGACTGGTTTCCCCAATGGAAGGTGTGCCACGCGGTCAGTCCCGTGTCCCAATAGCCGTCAATCCTGGTGTCGTCGTAGTGCTGGTTGTTGGCCCAGCGACTGCTCACGCCCGAACCGTGGAGCGACAGGCTCACCCAGGGATTCTCCCAGCCCACGGAGACGCTGCCCGTATGACGTGGAATGTAGGCAATCTGATTGCCGTAATAGGGTGACTGGTCGTTGGTGCGGTCCTCAGCCTGCTGATAGCTGTAGTTACCTGTCAGCAGGATGTGATGCTGGTCATTGATGGCGTAGTCGGCCCTTGCGGTCGCCTCAGCCCCTAAGACACGAACCTTTCCGACGTTGATGCAGGTCCATACGAACATATTGAACGGCACGGCCACAATCATGTCTTTCACCCAGTTGTAATAGCCGTCGAGCGATGTCTGAAGGGTGAATGCCGACGTATGGTATTGATATGTTGCCCCCAGATTCAGTTGGTCGGTGCTCTCGGGCAAGAGGTCGGAACTGCCGTAGTGGAAATAGTAGTTCTCGTTGAACGTGGGTGAACGGAAGATGTTCTTGTAGGAAGCGCGGACAAAGAGGTCGTGGTCGGACAGCACTTTATAGGAAAGTGAGACGGAGGGTGACAGCCGGCGCATGTTACGGGCACTGGCGCCTTCGGTATTGTCGTTCAGGTACAGTGAATACAGCAGGCGTCCTGTCAGGGTCAGATGCCGGGTGTGGTATTTGGCTGTGGCCGACTGTAACACCGTATGACGGTAGGGCTTGCCGACTATTGTGCGCCACGACGAGCCGTTGAGGTTGTTGTAGCTGTAGTCGGCGGAATAGTCGAAGGCCAGACATTCAGTGGGCACATACAGCAAGGCAGCCGAAGCGTAGTATTCCCGTTGCCAGTAGCTGGCATCGTTTGCTGCATTGGGTGCCAACACGTCCTTATAGACAGAGGCATTCCAGTTATATTTCGCATGGACCTTCATCGACAATTGGTCGCTCCAGCGTGTCTGATACAGCAACTGTCCGAAGGCATTACGATCGCGTAACGACTCACCGCTCACATTCGTGTAATAGTGTACCTGTCCGGGCAGTTGGCGGTCGTTGTCGTAGTAGTAAAGCTTACCCGTCAGCGTGTTCACTTTATTGATATGATAGATGAAGTCCAGTTCCGCGTGTCCCTGGTTCATACGGTTGTGGGTACGTCGGTCGTGCTGGATGACGGTGCCGTTCTTGATGTCGTAAGGATAGTCGTTCTCGGCATAGGTGTACTCACCGACGACACCTATACCGAACCGTTCGGTGATGTTCTGATGGTAACGCACAAAGGGGCTGACATAGCCGAAAGAACCGGCTTTCATTTGCGTCGTCAGGTGGGGTTTGAGGTCATTATCCGGCATTCGCAGCGTCTGGATATGAAGTATGGCGGGTGTCGAAGCCTGACGTGCGGGGATAAAGATATCGTCGTTGTCGCCAACGGTCAGCATCAGGTGTTCCACATTGTCCAGCGAATAGCGGCTCAGGTCGATTTCACCACTCTGACACTCGGAAATCATCACGCCGTCGTAACTGACACCGGTATGCTTGGCGCTGAAACCGCGTACCGACACCGTCTTCATCCCTCCTGCGCCACCATAGTCGCGAAGGGTGATACCAGGCAGGCGGTGAAGGGCATCGGCCATATCGGTCACACCCATTGTCAGCATGTCACCCCTATCCAGCAGGCGTATCGGTGCTGTGCTCGTCAGCGTATGCTGTCGTCGGGACTCAGTGACGGTTACCCCGTCCAACTGGTGTATCCGGCTGGTAATAGTGTCCGTTTGTGCCACAGCACATAATGACAACATCCATAATATGAAAATTGTAAGACTTTTCATTCCTATGCACAAAACGCTCTTTCAGCCTCCTCTTACTTTCGTAAAGTTCAGGGCGAGCCAGGCATAGATGCCGAGAGCGACGACAAGAAGGGTCTGGACAGTATGGACGATGAGGACGAAATAGAGTGCTTTTTCGTCGGCCACACCATAGAGGATGAGCATTGTCTTCACGGCAAAATGCCAGGGGCCAGCACCGTTGGGCGTAGGCACGATGACCGCTATGGAACCGACTATGAAGGTGACGAGGGCGCAACCTAAACCAAGGTCGGCGGTAAAGTCGAAACAATAGAACGTCAGGTTGTAGTGCAGGAAGTAGCTCACCCAAATGGCCAGCGTGAAGAAGACGAACAACGGAATGTTGCGTACGTCCTTCAGCGAGATGACGCCCTGCCAGATGCCTCGCAGCGTCGCGCGTACCTTATCATATATAGACAGTTTGCGCAACAGGAAATGCAGCAGGATGAGGATAGCCACCGCGCAGATGGCTACCACCAAGTAGCCCGCCCACGAAAAGCTATGGAGAATGCTGTGGAGGTTGGTACCCGTCTTGCGGAAGAACATGCCAAACGTGCTCATCTCCAGCAATAGGACGATGGCCGTGATGCTCATCACCAGCAGCGAATCGATAGCCCGCTCGGTGACCACGGTACCCAAAGCCTTGGGGAATGACACCCCGTCGTAGCGCTTCAACACACCGCAGCGCGTGAACTCACCCACACGGGGAATGACCAGCGAGGCCGCATACGACAGGAAAATGCTATGAATTAATACGGAAGTACGCAGGCGCACACCGTTTCTATCCAATACTGGCTCCAGCGTCTGCCGCCAACGCCATCCACGGAACATCTGTGCCAGTATGCCAAACGGGAACGACAGCAACATCCACGTCCAGTCCATCTCGTCCGTCATGACATGCAAGATGGTCTGCCAGTCCTCGCCGCGATACATCCAATAGAGGATGCCCGCGCCCAACACCAGCGGCATCAGAATCTTCAATATGACACTTCTCGTCTTCATTCCGTGCAAAAGTACAACAATTTTGGGAATTATTGGCTTTTTCGCCTCACTTTTTTATATTTATTGCCTAAATGATAGCTCATTCCGCTTTTTTCTATATCAGGGAAGATACGTTGTTTATAATGTTTGAATTTTACTATTTGTAACATATACAAAAAACGACTTTATTGTTTGTAACATTTTGGGCGTCTTTTTTTTCAAAATCAGCAATAATTGTTTTAAAATTAGCAAAACTTAACGGTTTTCCCATTTAATCGTTGTTTTTTCGGATAAAATTTGCTATCTTTGCATCCAAACAGTAAAACTGTAAGGTGATTATTAACCCGTGACGATAAAAGTCAGACAATTTTTAAACTAACCCAAAAATAAAAAGATTATGAAAAAAATGATGAAACAGTTCTTTGTAGCTGTAGTGGCTTTAGCAGCCTTTACCGCATGTTCAGACTCCAATTATGTAGGAGAAGAATCTGAAACTCCATCCCAGTTTGCCAATCAGGCTATGAACACCGCAATCCTGACGGATGTAAATGGACAGCAACTCTCAAGTGTATCTGGTGACTTTGGCACTTATTACCTGAACATTAAGACCGATGGAATCTGGTATATTGATACCAACGACTACATGGAGTTCGCTCCTTCCCGCTATTATGGTCGTGGCAGCATGCGCGTACCAGTGATGATTGGTAGCAACTGGGCAGCTGCCCGTCAACTGTCTTACAAGGTAAACTTCCTCGATGAAAACGGAGCATTTACTCGTGCTGGTGAAGGTGATGGTTCCCAGACGGTGACCCAGTCGTCAAACACTGACCTTGACACCTTCAAGAAGATGGTCAATTCAAATATCCATGTCGGATATGGTTATAATCCGACAAAGGGTGCTGCCAATAGCGCGCTTTGGACGGGTATTGAAATTTTCAAGATGGATGATCTCATCGGTAATGAAAAACTTGTCAAGAGCAGTCTTGTACCACAGACCGAGGAGGCGTATATTTATTCCCACAGTGAGGCAGCTCTGGACAAGATCATTGGTGTTAGTGTCAGTCCTACCGGAAACTTCGGTGCTGTCAAATTTGATACGACGGGTGTGACAGTAAATACAACCAACATCAATCACACTGGCCAGACTGTCATGCAGAAGAGATTGACTCGTTCGATTTACAGCCGTGAACTTGAATTTGCCAATGCGACGACTGACGATAAATTGGCCTTTACCGATGCAAATCTTAGCAATGGTTTCAAACGTTACAAGGCGGAGTTTATTGCCAACCTCAAGGCTGCAGGCGAAGATAAGACCAAAAAGAGAGCTGCAGCTGACGAGCTCTTCAGTGTTGTAGGTACACACGTTGTTGTAAAATCCCTGTTAGGTCAGGAGCTCAACTATCGAATCGTTGTTGACTCGTCCTACACCAAAAAGAGCACGGAAGTGAAGGTTGCTCTCGACTTCAAGTGGCAGCAGCAAATCAAGGACACCACGTCAGTTGACTCTGCTACCAAGGCACGCATCAAGGCCATGGAGGAAGAATGGAAGAAAGATTCTACAAAGCGTAAGAGTTTTGCCCTCAAGACCGGTGTAGAGGTGACCGATACAGAATTCAAGGCAGCTAACTCTACCACTGCAAAAGTCAAGGCTCGTGGCGGTGATGTTGAACTGGTTAGCATTTTGTCCACCGGTGGCTCGCTGATCAATGAAGATTTGAAAAAGTGGTTGTTGAGCACCTATCCTGAGAAAGCAGCTATGATAGGTGTTGAGACGTTGCCTATTTATGAGCTCTTTAAAGGCACATCAACTGACGAGCAGGAAGCCTATAAATATCTCAAGGGACTGATCGATACCTATCTCAAGGTTGATGAGAAGATGTATGGAATCATTAAAGATAAAGACGTCCAATAAGAACCTTTAAAAGATGAACAGGAACTTAACTTACTCGGTATTGGTGCTTGTTGCCGCTCTCGCGGCAGCATGCTCCAGTAGTGAGGATATGATAGGCAACGAGGGGACTGGTAGTGCGAGCAATGCTCCGTTTACCATTCTCGGAACCTCTGGGCAAGGCGTCATGAATACAGGCGCCTCCTATGGGGAGTACACTGCCTTTATCAACGTGCCGGGCAAGTGGTCTGTAGCAACTTCGAAAGGTTTGGCGAATGTCTATCCGTCAGTTGGAGAAGGTCCTACGACGGCTGTTGTTCAGGTGGGTGAGAACTGGGGATCGGTGCGCGAGAATGTGCTGACGCTCACGACCCAAGGTGCAGCCACACGAGCTGGTGGAGAAAGCCAGTATAATATGTCGATTGTCCAGTCGAGCAGTCCCTCGCTAGATTCCATCTCGACGGTATTCTCCGCCAACAAAGGTGCCGGCTACAGCTATATGCCCGGTGGCGACTATTGCGACGGAGCTCTGATTCAGCTGTTTAATCTCGTCACGCTCGATAGCATCCAGCGTGCTACGGGTGTCAGACTGATTTCCGATGTCATCTACCCGCAGACCACCCAGGAAGTCATCACTGCAGACAGTGAGGAGGCTATCACCAAAAGCCTTACTGTCAACGCCTCGGTCGGTATGAACTTCGGTTCCATCAAGAGCAAGGGTAAGAACAGTGGTAGCGGCAGTGGCAGTGTCGGTGTCGATGTGGGAAAAGGTCATGAAGAGAAATCTAAGAACAAGTTTGCGCTCAAGCGTCTGACGACCACCCAGTTTACCCGCGAGATTCAGTACATGAACGTCATGTCACTGCTGGAAAAGGCTACCTCGCGTGAAGAGAAGATGAAACTGCTGTCGCCGGGATTCTACTCCGTTCAGGAGACGTTTGCCAAGGACATTGCTGCTGCGAAAGGTAATCAGACGAAGCAGTATGACCTCTGCAGCGCGTTTCTGGATGAGTTTGGCCCTTGCTTTATCAGCAAGTCGGTGATGGGCTCGGTGCTCGACTATCAGATCAGCGTTGACAGCACGTTGCTCCGCGACACGTTGGGTGTCAAGGTGGCTCTCGAGGCCAGCTTCCAGGCCAAGGTGAAAGACAGGTCGGTAGGCGGTACGGCGACGTTCGATATTGGCGTTTCCAAAGAATCCACAGAACTGATGAGTAAGACAACGGCGACAGTCAAGGTGCGCGGTGGCGATGTGAGCCAGGTGTGTATCCTTGTCACCGGCGGTGATTTGTATAACGATCAAGTCACGGCCTGGCAGAACAGTTGTCGTCCCACGCTTGCCGTGATGGTCGATATGTCGCTGGTCCCCATCTATGTGCTTATTGCCGATAAGGATGCCCGTGAAGTGTTGATGAACTACTTTAATTTAAAATTAAGACAGTAAAAATGTCTGATAATCAAAGAGTATAAGATGAAGATGAACCGTATATATTGTTTTCTCCTTCTTGCCTGTGTGCTTGGAATGGTTTCCTGTAGCAGTGACGACCCGCTGACAGAGGAAGAGAAGTTGGCTCTTTACGGCCGTAATGGTGCCTCCGGGGCACCTAATGTAAACGGATCGGAACCTTCAGGAGGCTATGTTTCCCGGCTGCTGGCACCTCCAGGTTTCGAGCGTGGAGTAGGCTATACCTATGCCACAGGTGCTGAATATCTGGAAGGAGTGGCCTTCAACATCTTCAACCTCAATTATCTGGACTCCATCCAGTATGTCAAGGGATTGAACTTCGTCAGCGACGATTATACGCCGTATAGTGAGGAACAGATTATCACCGGTGAGACACGCGAAGCGGTGTCCAAGCAGTTGGCTCTGTCTGCAAGTGTTGGCGTCAACGTTATCGTGGCAGACATCAGCGTGACAGGTAACTTTTCCAAGGGAAGTGTAAAGGAAAGCGAGTCGGTGTTTGCCATGAAGCGCACCAAGCGCGTGGCTTACTGCCGTGACCTTCAGTATAAGAATGTCATCATGTACTACAAGGAAACGGGCGACAGCATGGTCTTCGCACCAGGCTTCTATGCCGACTGGAAACTGCTTGAGGGCAACAACGTCAAGGAGGGAGATGTCAGCAACAAGATGGTTCTGGACTTCGTGAACAAGTGGGGTCGCGGCTTCGTAGCCCGTTCGTTCATGGGTGGCGTGCTGGAATATACATTGCAGATCGAGAAGTCTTCACTCACCGAGACCATGAGTGCCGGCGTGGCACTCAATGCCAGCATTGGACTCCTCGTCGGTGTCGAGGCATCGACCAGCGAACAGACCGAGCAGTTCAGCAAGATATCCCGTGACCGCTACAACCTTGACATCCATGTCCGCGGTGGCAATGTACAGGCTGTCACCGAGATTTTGTCAGGAGTCAACCCCGCTCCCCAGGGCATCAAGGAGTGGATGGAAAGTGTCAATTTCCCTCCCACTCCCGAAAGCGACAAATTGAAATTGTGTGCACTCACCGACGTAAAGATAGCATCCATGGCCAACCTCTTCACGGGTAAGGTGCAAGACCGTGTGAATTACATTTTGCGTACGAATGGGACGAAATAGGCAAGAAAACAGGAATTAAGTATGAAGTACACCTTATTATATTTATATATAGCAGCAGGCATGTTGGCGATGGCATCGTGCAGCAATGACGAGGATATACCCGTCGTTCCTGAGACATCTCAGGCTGCCGACGACTCCGAAGTCAGTTACGCGCCCATATCGTGGCTTGCCAGGGCCTATACCCCTGAAGATATTAAGCAAGTTGAAGATGACATCAACGCCATCCGTGGTGCCGGCTACACCTACAGGGATAATGAGTCCTACTGTGTCGGTACCGATATGGAGGTGTTCAATATGCGTAACCTGCGCGATATGGAAAAGAAGTACAATACCTCCTTTCTTGTCGACGACTACAATCCCGCTACCGAGCAAAAGTTCTTCTACAGCACCAGCGTCAAGTCCCTGAAAGATTCCCTGGCGCTCGACATCGGTTTAGGTTTTAGCGCAGGTATGTTCTCGGTCGATTTGGATGTAGCCTTCAACAAGAAGAGCTTCTCTACCCAGAAGAGCTACTATTCGTTGATGCGCCTGAAGCAGAGCTATTTCTCGCGCGACCTCAACTACCTGAACCTGCGTGAGCTGGTTTCCCATGCCGTAGCCACCTCATCGGTAGCCGACACCTATGTCAGCATTGACGCAGACTCACTGGCCAAGGTTGTACCCCTCTTTAAAGAGGTCTACGCCCCTGGATTCGCTAGTGTGATGCAGAAGTTTGTCCGGAAGGTCCATTCTGCTTCTTCAGCATATACAGCCAGCGGTTACTGCCGCGAATTTATCGAAGAGATTGGTTCTGGTTTCGTGAGACGCTCCGTCTTAGGTTGCTCGCTGGACTATTACAACACGACATCCATGGACTCCGTGTCCAATTCACTCGACGTGAAGGTGGCCCTGGAGTTGTCTGTTCAGATTAAATTTGTCAACATCCGTACCGAGATCAGTACCGAATATAAGGATGCTGCCGAGAAGTGTAACCGCAATTCAGAGAGCCATATCACCGCCCGTGGTGGTGACGTATCACTCGTGACGGCCTTCACCACTGGTCAGGAAGCAAAGATAGACTCGCTGACCTTGAAGAAATGGCAGTCAACGGTGACTCCGAAGGATGCGGCACTGATCGATATCCGCCTGGTGCCTATCTACGAGGTGGTATACGATGCCAAGGCACGTAACATACTGAGAAGCTACATGGATAAATCATTACGTAACTACGAAGATGACTGATATGAATAAATACCTTTATATTCTTTTCGCCCTTCTCCTCATTTCCTGTTCCGATGATTTGAAGGACAGTGATGTGAGCTACGACGATCTGACTAGAACCTATTCGGCCGAACAGATAAAACTGCAGCGCTTAGGCTATGCCTACAACGCCGCCGGCAGCGTGATGGACGACAAGTACTTCTCCACCTCCCCCATCGTCAACATGGAACGTCTCAGGTCCTACGAGGCAACGTTAGGACTCATCATCAATTCCGAGCGACGCCATTATACGTCCATGGACATCTTCAGCGGCAACACCCTAGAGGAGATGGGACATTCTGAGACCAAGTACACCATCGACGAAACCGGTGCCATCGCAACTGGTAAGTATTACCGTGAGAACAATGTGTTTTCCAGGACCATCTGGCACAACAGCTATAAAGCCCACATGTTCATCAAGCACATCATGGCCACCATGACCATGGATGTCGGCATGCTGCAATGTCTGAATCTGGACGAGCTGGATAACAATAACAGCATCCTCGCGGCAGACTTCCGTCAGGCTGTCAAACAACTGGTCGCCAAGACCGAGAACGGTATCACCGAAGCTGATGCCGTCACCTTCTCCGAGAAGTTCGGCACACACCTCGTCGTGTCTTCCAATCTGGGCGGTATGATTGAGCTGACGATGCAAATCGAACGCGACTCCTGCGTAGATAAGAGTTATACGATCAATCAGGTGACAGAAACCCTCTTTGGCAAGGATGTTGTAACAACCTCTCCCCCCTCTAAGGTCATCGAGAAACTCGTCAGAAACACCGTTCAGTACGAAGGCGAAATCAAGGTCAAGGGTGGTGACAGTGAAGACTGTGCCAAGCTTCACAGGACTTTCGACCATAAGAGTGCCGCTGCCAAGAAAATCGGCGATGGCGACTACTATGGCTGGGCCAACAATATCAGTATTGAGCCCAACAACTACAACGCCTCCTTCGTCAGCGGCCGTTTCCTGCCATACTACCAGCTCTTTGAGAATGCTACCACCCGTAAGGTGATGCGCAAGGTCTTTGAGACCTACCTGAAGAAAGAAGCCCCCACAAAGGAGATTTACGAGGCTCCCTACGGTACCATACCGGTAGAGGGCAATTATGGTCAGGATGTGAGAGTCATCTATAATGATTCCAACAAAGCCTGTATCATCTGTAAGGAGTATGTTCCTTCCATTCGCAGCGACTCAACCTGTATCGTGGCTTATCCGCTGATTAAAGGTAAAGACGGCAATATGCGTCCCTACCTGTATTCCGGACTGTTCGTAGGCGATGAGAACCACCGTCCGGGACGCGTCATCTGGCAAGGCAGTGCATCGACATACATCCCCAACGACAGCATCCACGCTGAGAGCGACACCACCTATATTAGAAACCTCTTCGACCAGAAGACGAAAAGGCTGAAGAATCTGTACTTCTACTGGGGAGCCGTTCAGCCAATCCCCTGTCCTACCAAGAAAGAGCAGCTTTTGAATTATCAGTCTGTCGTCTTCACCGAACAACCCAGTGTTGTTGCTGAGCCGATGAATTTTGCGAAGGTCGCCAGCACCTTCTGGTCGGTGAAACCGGTAGCGCTGAAGAATGACAACATGCGCACATACTGGGAGAAAGACTCTGCATTTGTGGAGTTCGCCAAGAGAAGATATAAAGATTATAACGGAACACTCTATAAGAACAGCGCAGGCTACTGGTTCGCCCTGATAGACGGAGGCGACCATATCAAGCGTGCCGACGAGCGTACTGGCGACGAGGACGGCCACCTGAGATGGGCTGATGCTGTGAGCAATTCCGTCAAGGCCATCGGCCTGGAGGACTACCTGCCCTCGGTCATGGAGTCGCAGAGCATCACCAAGATGCTGGGCAACCGCATGAGCATTTTCTACAGCCACGAATTTGATGGCCGTAACATGCTCGGATTGGACTGGCCTAACGGCTACTGGGTACTCTCACATCCCGATCAACCGACGATGGCCATCACCTGGCAGCAGAATGATGCCAGCGGATTCCCTGTTGTCACAAGCGATGAAGGCGAGGCGCGCATCATGCGTGTCAGTGCTTCAGGAACCGACCTGCTGCTCGACTACCCGGAGTATGTCAGTGCATTCAACTATTCCAGTCAGGAGTTCTTTAAGTTCTTCCCGATTTATATTACGATCAACAAGTTTTGATAGATGACAAATATGAACACGAACAAAGAAATGAGACGGACGGGCGTAACAATAGGAATGTCGGCAAATGTGCTGTTGGCAGCACTGTTCATCCTGCAATCCTCACTCTTCACATCCTGCTCGCGCGAAGATGACCTTCAAACGGAATTGGAGGAATACGATCCTGCCAACGCCTATGGCGACTACACCGAGGAGTACTGGACGAGAGTACATGCCGCCCAGCGTATGGCATACATCGGCGACCTTTATCGCAGTTACGGTGTGGGTTACGGTTATAACGGTACCGGAAAGTATAGTAACTACGACGAGGTGCGCGACCGTGTCATCGATATGGATTTTATCAAGAAGTTCGATGAGGAACATGGCTCAACGACCCTGGTCGACGACGTCTCTCCCTCGTCCTTCCATCATGTCTACAGCGGCACGGATGCCACGACCATCTGCGAGAAGCTTACCCGTAAGTCATCGGTGAAGGTTGATTTACTCCTGTTTCAGGCTGAGGCCACGACAACCTTCAACAAGACCGATTTGACGAGCAACGAGTTTGCTTTCTGCATCATTAACGATGGTCTGACCGTAGCTTCGCGCCACATGGAGCCTTATGACCTCTTATATATTGCCCGCGAGCATCCCGAGGCATTGTCCCAGGGCTTCCTCCGCTATCAGCAGCTGGCTTCAAAAGCCATCAATGAAAACAATCTTACCGAGGCGCAGCGCATCATTCAGAATATGCTCCAGACCTACGGCACACATATCATCTATCATGCCCAGTTGGGCGGCAAGATCAAGCTCAGCACCACGATGAACCGCCATGTCACCGACTCACGCGAAACGGTCGACAAGCAGGCCGGTGCTACCTTCCTCTATTGCGTCGGAGGCAAAGACGGTACGGAGACACAGGACTGGGTGACCAAAACGCAGACAGACCGCGAGACCCACGTTGAGGCTCTCGGTGGCAATAGTGCCCTCGCCCTGCAGCTGGCAGGAATGCACGACAGCAGTAACATGACCTTGAAGAGCCAAGTGGTTGACCAGTGGTTCAAGTCGCTCAAGTTCACCCCTGGCGGCAACAAGGACGACAACAACGTGGAGCTCATCGACATCAAGGTTGCCCCCATCGCCGATCTGATCATCGATCCGCAGGTGGCCAATATGTACAACCTGATGGTCGGCAAGTACATCGTCCACGAGACCGACGTCATGCCCCGCGTCAGGAAGCAGATATATGCCAAGATACCTACCTCCGCCCTCAAGCTCAACAACCCTTCTACCACCACGAAGGTAGAAATCGACCACGAGATTATCGGCGAGATTGTCGACGAGTATGTCAAGAACGTCGAATACACCGTGTTCTACCCCACCCTCGGTGGCAAGATGTGTCGTGAGGGTCTGGGCCGTCGCTGCAGTGACGACAGCCTGTTCACCATCACGTGGTCTTATCTCCCCGGAGAGGAGTTCCAGGCCAAGGCCTACGTCACCCCCTTGGTACGACTCAACTACGACGACTACATCTACTATAATAATGGCGACATCGATATCTCGCCCAAGGAGAACCAGAACTACGTCATTGCCGGCGACAACAATATCAGTGAGGCTGCCATCTACATGTGGAACGACACTTGCACGGCCAACATGAAGATTGGTCCCTTCTATCTGCACCAGGGCGTGTTGGCCAGCACCAGTGAGGACAAGTCGGCCATGAATACCATCCGCACCCTGCTCAAAGATGTCCCCGTGGGCTATGAGGTCGCTGCGACGGGAAAGCTCAACAATATTATAAAGTTCATGTACAATTCCGGCCAGGTATTCGATTCGACGCGCATCAAGGAGAACGACGTTCCGCTATTCTTCAAATACAAGCGGTTTGTCGTCAAGGACGACAATACCAACCAACACGGTATTTTCATCCTCAACCCCAAAGAAGACCATTTCACGCTGTTGACGCAGGATCTTATCGGCCAGGCGTTGCTCTGGCGCAAACCGGATTTTGAACATAAGTAAATAAACGTTGAACATTCTTTGACCAAGGTCAAAGCGTACTAAAGAAACGATTAGAACATTGAACGTTATGAAACAAATACTATTTACTATTCTCTTTTCACTATCCACTACCGCTGCCATGGCTCAAGGCTTTGTAACGGAGATTAAAGTTGTGGCAGTGCAGAAAAAAGACAGTCTTGCTCCCGAGGCTAACGGCTATCATGGCGCAGGTGACTTCGATTTGGATTTCCGCAAAGGACGTGGCGGTGGCTACGTGTTTGCCGTATTTAAGACCGGTACGAACCCGAAAGAATACATCACCGACGTGAAAGTAACGGCAGATAGGAAGGATGCCTATGGCAAAGAGTTCAATGAGGGGAAAAAGGATTACATACCGGCTCCCTACTACCAGGCACAATCACACTTGGACAAGACCTATTATGGCGGACTGAACGGCCGCAACTATAGCATTTATGGAGGCGCATATTCTAAACAGGACCATGTCTATTATAGCCATACGGGCAACCAAGATTTCAACCAACGCGTGCTCAAGTGGGCGGAGGTCAGGAGCAGCAAGCCGACGGCGGGTAAGAATCAGACCGTTAGCGGCGGTCATGCCGGTGGTGGACGCTACTTCCTCTTTACCTGGCATAATCACAAATCGCAGTACAGGAAATTGCCCAACGGAAGCATCCTCGAGCACGAGCACTATTGCAGCCTTGACGATTGCAAGCTCACCATACAAGAGCCCCACCACTTCGAGCAGGCCTATGGCCATGATGCATGGATGCAATACACCGAGAAAACCGGCAAAATCGACCCCGACTCAGTACACTACAAGAAATGTAAGGAGTGTGGAAAAGAGGTTACGGAGAAGCATAAATGGGCAACCTATTCCGCTGACTGGGGAAATCACAACCAGCGGTGTCTGGTGTGTGACTATGTCATTAAGGCGCAGCACAAGAACTTTGGCAAGGAGAAGTTGCCTGTCGACGATTACTATCACATGATTTACTGCGGCGACTGCCAATTCATCAAGAAACTCCCCCATTCGCTGGAGCGTCGCGAGGTGGTGAGACAGGACTGCGAAAACACCCTCGTGAAATATACCTGCAGCCAGTGTTACCATGTGGTATACTTTAATGAGCCTGGCACGGACCATAGCTACGACGACAACGGCTTCTGCACCAACAAGAAGTGTCTGCACCCCTACGAGCGTCCCGCTGTGGAGTATTCCGGTAGCGACAGCACCTATGTCGTCAGGACCTTCGGCAACCTCTACTGGATTGCCGACTATGTCAACAACCGCCGTCCCAAGACCCATTTCCGTCTTGACAACGACCTGATTGCCGAAGACTTCGTCAAAGTGCCGTGGCAACCTATCGGTGATACTGACAGTACGTCATTCGAGGGAACCTTCGACGGTGGCGGTCACGTCATCACGATGCTCCAGACAGAAGAACCCGTGGCAGGCTGCGGCTATCGCGGACTCTTCGGTGCTATCGGCAAGGATGGCGTCGTGAAGAACGTGGGCATGGCTGGATGCAACATACGCGGCTGGGACTATATCGGCGCCATCGCGGGTGTCAACAGTGGAACCATTGACAGTTGCCACGTGATATTCTCTGTGATGAGCTCGATAGATATGGGCAAGAACCTCGGCGGTATCTGTGGACTCAACAAGGGCACCATCTCCAAGTGCACCACCGAAAGCAACGTATGGGTTGGCGGTGTGCGCGACTATGCCGGCGGTATCTGTGGTACCAACGCCAAGGGAACACTGACGGGGAATGTCTTCGAGGCCATCTGTGGCAGCGGATCGGATGCCACGTTGCCGGAAGCAGCGTCACAGCAGTGAGAATTGACAATTGATAATTGAGAATTGACAATTGATAATTGAGAATTGATAATTGAAAGAGATATGGGCAGGAAGTTTTTTTATATTTTGACCGTTTTATTGTTTTCCCTTTCCATCAGCAGTTTTGGCTACGGGATTAAGAAGCCGTTTCTTTTCAACGGCGGCACTACGAGTGATGGGATTGTCATCTCCACGCCTGAGATAGACGGCTTCCAGATGACGGATAAAGGAGGATTAACGATCGTAGAACAGACAAAGAAAGCCACGATGATATTCTCCGTCATTGTTCCGAACGGAAAAATGGCAACCCTTGAATACAACGTCTTCATCAAGTTAATGGTAGAAGAGGGTAAGACGGCCGGTAGAAGCCGTATAATTAAGTTCACTGCGAAAAAAGATAAGATAGCCAAAACTAGTCAAGGTAAGAACTTACTTGACATTAATTCAGATATCATCACTCTTCCTGCCGGAAAGCACTATATCACTCTTGAAGCCAGTTATTCCGCACTAAATTGTATCATGGTTGGTGGCATCAACGCCATGTATATTCATGTCCATGATTTCAGCGAAACGAGGTTATTGCGTGAACCGATATGCGGTCAACGAGGTGAAAAAAAGGCTAAATGCGCAGTCTGTGGCATTGACAGCACCATCTATCTCCCTCCTAAATACAAGGAGCACAGTCTGAAGGAAAGTTCTACGACCAATACCAGCTGTCTGTCCAATATGGGAAAATTGCGTATTTGCGAGCACTGTCCCTATTCTGAAATAGAACGCAAAGACAGCATCAAATCTCATGTTTTTGGCGCGGACGACAAATGCACCGTGTGTGGACTGCACAAGCCTAAGAGTAATGCAGATCATTCGGTGTACGAAGTTTACGATGCCAGTGAGATGCGTATCCTGGCTGAGATGGTGCAGTTAGGCCAAATCCCCGGTAACATCGGTATTGACATCAAGGCCGACCTGAAATTCAGCAATGAAGTAACCATGCTGCCCTTAGGATCCTTCGAACATCCGTTCCAGGGTGTGATCAACGGCAACGGACACCGTATTCGCGGCATCGTCAACTGCTTCCAGGGCATCGACTGCTTAGGCCTCGTGGGCGTGGCAAAGGGAACGATCAAGTCACATGCCGTCATTGCCAACCTCATCTTCGATGCCGAAAACACCATGAAGGGTACAGCCTGCGTAGGCGGTATCGTGGGTTATGCGGCCTATTGCGACATCATCAACTGTGCCAGTTTCGGTGTATTGGAAGGCCAGAACTATGTCGGAAGTCTCGTAGGATATGCCGACCAGCACGTCACCTTCCAGAATTGTGCGTCCGTATCTCCTATCAGGACAGCAGGCCATTGGAACCCCATGGCATGCGGTTTGCCATACGGACACATCCTGAACAGCTATGGTGCTGCCACCAACAGCATGGACGGTGAGCCGGACGAACTGACGACCACCACATTCCGCCACTGTTTCACCACACATGGCGAGGCCGATGGTCTCAAGTTAGTCAGTCGTGACATGATGTCAACATACAATATGCTGGAGCTGCTTAATGAAGAAAGTGACTCGACAACCTTCATGATGTCGCAGAATGACTCCTACCCCATTCCGGTGGTCAACACCGACATTAAGGCCATGCCAAACTCTGACATTCCCACCGTGTGGAATGCCATACCACGTCGCGTCCAATTGTCAGAGCTTTCGGAGGACGGCGGCATTGAGCTGAGTGAGAAGGAACGGGAGATAGAGATAATCGGCGGCTATTCCGACGATGACGCTATTGCCGCCTCAGGCACTTCCTTTGAGGAAGTCATCAAGAAAGATTCCGTTGATTATGCGGATTTCGATCGCACATACATTGTGACACGCATTGTCTCTGATGAAGAATTTGATGAAGGATTTGAACTGTTCAAACCCATGGACGGAGGCGAGCTGTTAAGCTTTGAGTCTTATATGGTTTCTCCCGATTCGACCTTTCTCAGAAAGTCGGAATACCTTCTTGTCTCACCTGATAAGGTAAAGCCAGTAGTAGAGACGATTGATGACTGGTCTGGAATGAATGAACAAATCGACGAATACGCCCTCTCCCTCTGGGACGACTCCCGCGAACTTGTGTCGCGTACCATCATCGAGGACGAAAATAACATCACCTATCAGGAAAATATCGATGGCACCCTAAAGACTAAATGGAACATCAAAACCACATACGACGAGGAGCAAGATGCCACAATCGTCGAAGTGTATTCGCATGACTATGTTACGGGCGAAATCCGTCTGGAATATAGTACTACGTACAAGCATGATGACTCGGATGAAGGTAAAGAGGATGAAACTATTGTAGAATATGTGGACGAGGCGAGCAATACCATCCTTGTCATCTCCAACGATTTAGACCCCAACACTGGTGCGGTCACCTCCACTGATTACATTATTCTCAATGCCACCAACGAGTCTGTCCTGCAGTATTATACAGAAAAAAAGATTGATGGTCAGCCATACCTGACAGATGGCATGTACTTCATCTATGATAACGAAGGTGCCCTGGTGCAGGCTGTGGCTTACGGACCGGAAGATGAGAAAAAGCCTGGAGAAAATCTGCGTCCCTATCTGTATTATGAGTATCTCGGTGCTGGGGAGCCCAATCCGTATCCTACGGCTATCAAGGTACCCACAGCGGAAAAGCCGTCATTGCAGAAGCATACGGATTATAACGTCTACGACATGCATGGCCGTGTGGTGCGCAAGGTGACTGATATGCGTGATCCGTTCAGCGGCCTTCCCAATGGACTATACATCTATCAGGGGAATAAGTACCTGAAGAGAAATTGAACGTTGAACATTGAACGTTGAACATTAAGCGTTGAACATTGAACTTTGAACGATATGAAAACAACTAGATTATTAACGGCACTGATGTTGTTTATCTCTGTCGGTGTATGGGCACAAAATTATAATATATTGAAAAGTACTCACTACCCCATGGAGCATGGGGGAGTGAGTATTAGTCCCCAGACTTGTGCTGCCGGCGGTACGGCGAAGGTCGATGTCAACCCTGAAAAGGGCTATGGCTTGTCGAGAGGCCTGTTCTATGCCAAGCGAAACGCCAGCGGCGGACTTGGTGACACCAAAACGGCCAAAAACACGAGTTCGCATCCGTATGACCGTGGCAACAAGACACAAAACTTCGAATTCACTATGCCCGATGGCGACGTCGAGGTGTGGGCATTCTTTGCCCCCTTGGATTCGCTGATTATCCATCAGTATAAATATGCTTATGACAAGTTAAAGCCGCTGTATGGTTTAGCCTACGAAGAAGACAGCATTGCTGTGGTAAAGAATTTGCCTAACATGCAAATCGTCTTGATTCCCGTATTGGGCGACGATCATAAAAAAACTCACGAACTGGTGGATGTCGAAGTCACCAATATCAATCCGAGCCTTGTCATAAAAAGTGCGGATACCGTGAAGATCACGTTGCCAAACACGAACAAGACCGTACATGTCACTCCCATCTTTGGCAAGAAGAATTATGAAGTTGTTTTGCCCAATAAGTTGGACCACATTCAGGCCACTTTGAGCAATAACGCTCCGAAGGGACGCGAAGAGGTCGATCTTACGCTGGTGACAGATAAGGGCTACATCCCTGCCAATGTAACCATCACGGGCTGCAAGTCATCGTGGCTTGTGAGCACGGAGCGTCTTGAAGGCGGCGGCTGGAAGACCGTTTATCGCTTCAAGATGAATATGGAGAAAGTCACGGTCGAGTATAGTGTTGAGGAAGTACATTCTTTCAGTGTCAATGACACCAAGAAATCCAATCGCGTCAAGGCCTTCGTTCCCGAGATGATTCCCGGCTACCCTGGCGTGGCACGCGAGGGGCAAGAAGTTCCTGTGGTGTTCCTGATGCCTGATACCTTCAGTGTCAGTTACACTGCAACAGGCGCGAGCAATACGGTGGTGTACCACAATGTGCTGAAGAACAGCTATGCTGACGAGAGCATGAATAGCTGGACAGATACCTCCAAAAACGACGGCGAGCAACTTCCCGTCAAGACCTTTACCGATTCCGAAGGCAATAAATTTTGGCGTACCAGCGGAGTCAACATCATGGAGCAGACTGTGGACCTCAGCAAATACACCTTCCCCGCCAGTGCCTGGGAAAATAACAAATTGAAGATTGGAGCCATTGCCAGCATCATGCCCTACGGTTCCCGTCTGGCAAAGGTCAGTATCGTATCCGTGGGTAATGGCAAGTCTGAAACTCAGGCTGTTGCCGACCTTCCCGGAAAGGTGAAGGACTGGGTTACCGAGTGCAAGCTCCTCACCATCGATGGCACAGCCACCAAGGTGAAGATGTTGGTAGAAGGCCAGGCCGAAGACATTAATAAGCGCAGCTATGAAGGTCCGGCGTTTGACAACCTCTGCCTGCTGCTTCCCACGGATGGCAAGTCCATCAGAAATGAACACGTGCTTGTCTTCAAGATGGGCAAAACCGACGCCACCATCGAATATACGCCGTCGGGCGAGGAAAGCACAATGCGCATCGTCAATAAAAAGCATGCCACCCTGACGCTGATCAATACAGCCACTGATGAACAGGGTACCACTATCAAGGCGATAAAAGGTGATGTCATCATCATCAAAGCAAAGGCTGATGATGGATATTGCATCAAAGAGGTGTCAATCGATGTTCCTGCCGAGGGGAACACTGAAAGTATTCCTCGTCGTGGATATGTAGACTTGCCTGATAGTGAAGCTGAAATCCTGGAGCCCGACTCCATTAACATGGCTACCAATGAGACCGTCTTCCATTACGTCAGAAAAGACGATGACGACCTCGACGTTACTCCGACTGTTGAAAAACAGAAAGTGATGCTCACAAGTTATATCGGCGGCGAGATTGAGGTCGATAAAGAGTTTGTGAAGACGGGTGAAACCGTCGTTGTCACGGTCAAGCCCAAAGCCGGTTGCCAGTTAAAGCAAATCAGGACCATCCCTGCCAACGTCGTGCAGTTCCAGGAGGTGAAGGTGGATAAGAACACCGGTGCAGGCACCTATTCCTTTGTCATGCCAACCCCTTACATCACGTTGATAGGCGAGTTTATCGTACCCATTACTACTGCGCAGCAGTTAGATAGTCTCTCACAGCAGTGTGGAACGTTCCGCCTCGATACCAATCTTAACCTGGGTAACGAATGGAACAAGAAAGAAATTGAACTCATGGGTGATTTCGACGGTAACGGCCACCGTATCACCTACGGAGGCAATTGCAGCCTCTTTCACACCATCGAGACAAAAGGCTCCGTTCGCCATCTCTATGTCACCGCAAATTTGAAGGGAGTAAAAATTGGAGCTGAAAGTGAAGACAATATAGGTGGCATCTGCAGGTTTAACAAGGGTGTCATCGAAGACTGCGAGGTAAGCGGCTCCGTGAAAAACGAGCGAACGGCTTCCTTCGCCTGCGGTATTGCCGGACACAACAGCTCCACTGATGAGGGAGGCACCATCGCTTACTGCCACGTCCTCTGCGACGGCTTAGATGCCCCGATGGTCTATGGCGTGGCCCGTCAGGGAAAACATGCCGTCATCAGGGACAACGTCTTCAGTGGCATGTTTGTCGCTGGCGACGGACAAGCCTATATGATATGCAACGACCAGGACAGCGTCACCATTGAGCGCAATTACTATGTTCCCAATCCGGGCAATTCCAGAGGCGAACTCTGCCTGGGCGTGACAGCGAAGACGCCTGCCGGTATGACCGACGTAATCTATCAGACCCCCAAGGACTACTACGTCTATATTGCCAGCCTCAAGAGCAAGTACGTGGGCGGCCATGCCATCACGTTCACCGATACTGCCAACGTCACACTGCAGCAACTCTCACCAGAGGCCGCCAATGCCGGCACTCTGGTCACCGCAACCGTGAGGGTGGATGGCAACAACCATCTGGAGAGCATCACCATTTCGGCACCTGACGGAAGCGACGCCTTCCAGTGCCCGTTCACCGACAATACCGAGAACGTCTATACCTTCTCCTTTACCATGCCCGACCATGACGTCCTGATTTCCGCCAAAATCCAGGCAGGCCAGTATATCTATACCGCCAGCCAGTTTGCCGGCATCCACGATCAAGCCGGCCTCTACTACCTGGCCAGGGATATTGACCTGAACAACTGGGACAAGGAGAGGGCCATCACGCTGAAAGGCACCTTCCATGGCCGCGGTCACACCATCAGGTTCCACAACGAGGGTACCGCCGTAGGACTGTTCGCCCAAATAGCACCGGGAGCAGAGCTCGAAGGACTGCGTGTGGCCGGCACCATAGTAACCACCAAGAACTGTGGCGGCATCGCCTACGATAACCAGGGAACCATCCGCAACTGTCATTTCTGTGGCGAAATCAAGAGACTTGCTGGTATTGCTGGTACAGATATGCCTCTTAAGCGCCGTATTGGAGCCCTTATCTATAAGAATTCAGGCAATGGCCAGATAGACCACTGCTCTGCCACGGGCATACTGACCAACACGGGCAATCAGGGCGTTGTCAACAAGAATCCGCTGTACGCTCTCAGCGACAAGTCGAAGGTCACCAACTGCATCTGGATTAACGAGCAAAATGCGACAGCCGACGAGCGTCAGAAGGCACAGGGCAAACTCAATGAATATCCTGTCTATGCACAGGGCATCCTCGACCGAATTGACGCCCGCATCATCACAGGCAACAAGAGCCAGACGGTGTCCCATGACAAGACCCTAGATGAACTCACCATCATCGATGGCGAGCCGTTCTTCTGCAGCAGCGACGTCAAGGTCAAGCAGGTTATCTACAAGCGTAAGGTCACGAAGCTCTACGACGAGTGGGTACTGCCGTTTGCATTCACTCAGATTGCCGGCAACGGCACGTTCACCTACCGTGAGGTGATAAAAGAGGACAACCAGCCAAAGCCCGGACCGGTCCACACGCTGACCCTCAGCAACAGTCCGCAGCCCGTCGACTATACGTTCAACAAGCCCTGGCTGATAAACAATGGCAGCGACGGTGAGGAAAGGACCTACGTGCTGAGCAACGCTGACGGCAGCCCCATCACCATCCAGGCTACCAGCGACCATCGCGTCGCACGCTATGCGTCAGTCTTGGATGTCGGCAACTTCTTTGCCGCCTACGACACCATTCCTGCCAATATCGTCAGCAACGAGCTCATGTACGCATGGAATGGCGCTCTGGGAACAGAGGGGGAATTCGTCCTTCCCGACGGCTCCACCATCATTCAGCCTAACCGCTTCTATCTGCAGTTCTACAACAGTTATTCCAAGAAGACCATCAAGTACGGGCAGACCCAGTGGGCGAAGATGGACAACGCTAAACCCGCCACGCATGCCAGTGCTCCACGACGTCTCTCTGCAGCCGTTTCCGACGGCTGGCAGCCCGTCTTCCTCGACCCGCGCGAGCCGCAGAGCATTACCGAACGTTTGCTCGACTACTACGACATCGCCTATCTGGTCGATATCAATGGCGAGGTGCTTGCCGAAAATACGGACACGCCGCTCAATGCCGTGTCGCTCGTTTATCTGCTGGCCGACGGTTACATGGAACTCCCGCCTGCACTCCCCCTATTAGTACGTGCCAAGCGTTCCGATGCCACGCCGTTGGTGGACGAGAAGACTGGAGCAGAACTTGAGGAGCTGCTCGAACAGGCGATGATGGAGGAAGAGAATATCAGCGAGGACTACGACGATGACGAGGACGACTTCGACATACCGCACTACTGGTGTGCCTCGTTCGACGACCGTCTCGACATCTGGCAGCTGCCGGCTCCTGAGCGCTATGCTGATTTGGCAGAGTACGGCTGCATGCTGTTCAACGACAACTACTACGACCAGTCGTTCCTCTATGCCAAGACCGACGACACCCGTAGCACGTCACCCATGAGCTATTGTCTCACGCTGATCAATGCCAACACCTACGAGCTCCTTCCCTTGTTAGGCGATCGTGTCTTCGTAGAGTTCCTCCAGTTAGCAGATGAAGCAACCGGAATTCAAGATATTGACGCCAACGTTCAACGTTCAACGTTCAACGTTCAACGTCCAACGTTCAACCTCAACGGACAACGCGTAGATTCTAAATATAAAGGTATTATTGTTCAAAAAGGACGGAAAATATTCAAACGATGAAGAAGATATTATTCACACTGACGCTGCTCCTCAGCCTCGGCAGCACGTTATGCATTGAAAAGGCTGCGGCTCAAGAGTATGTCATCCGTAACGAGAATGACTGGATAGAGTTTCGTAATGCTGTGGATCAGGCCAAGGGTGAATCTGAGATTAATGCCCGTTTGGAGGCCGACTTCTCCACGGACAAAGGTATAGGACTTGACGAAAATACTCCCTATTGTGGTACTTTCGACGGCAATGGTCATACGATAACTGCCACTAACATTTGGCGCGATGACAGTAAGCCTTGTGCGCTTTTCTGCTATGTAAAAGATGCAACCATCAAGAACCTGCATGTGAAGGGCGCCGTCACGGGCGGTATCCATTCCGCAGGACTGATTGGTAAAGTTTTAGGTTCCCCTACCGTTACTGTTAACCGTGTGTGGGTATCAACAGAGGTCGATGCATCAAGCACGACCCACGCTGGAGGCATCATTGGTCATACAGATTATGCAGCTGTATATATGAATGACTGTCGTTTTGATGGAAGGGTTACCACCAATAATTCAAGTGGTTCTTATGCAGGTGACATCATCGGATGGTGTAACGGGGGCGGTTGGAACTTACAGCGTGTCTATGACCAAGGTAGCCTCACAGCCCAAAATATGTATTTCTGTATTGATTTCAATGGCTCTAGTGCAACAAACTGGGGAACCAATGGTAATAGCTTTACCGTTACTCATCACAACTGGAATACTGTTGATCATTACAATAAGAGCAACCAATACGAGGTGCTTAGTCTGATGAACGGCAAGAAGGCCGATTCGTGGGAAATAGTCGGCGGTCAGGCAGTGCCAAATATTAAACCACAGGGAATTAATGGTTGGGATATTTTGTCGGAGGGAAGTTCTTCAGGCCATACCCTTTATACGGGACATTACTATGTTGATCAGAATGTGACTTTTTCCAACGGCGCTACCGGCAGCGGTCTGACCATAACTGCTGGTGCTACGGTATATCTCTATATCCCCCAAGGTGTCACACTCACTGCCCGTGGCGGTCATGCCTCTGGCAAGACTGGTGCCGGTGCGGGCATTGAACTGCCCGCAAGCAGTACGCTCTACCTGATGGGTAAAGGCAAGGTGAAAGCCACAGGCGGCAACGCTGCCAATGGCGAAAATGGAAACGGGGGTACAAATGCGTACAAAGACGGCGATAACCTCTACCCAGGATTAGGGGGTTATGGAGGAGCCGGCGGTGGAGGAGCCGGTGCAGGTATCGGTACTAAAGGAGGAAATGGCGGTGCAGGTGGTGATAGCCGTTCGTATTATGGTAGTGATGTTACAAATGAGGATGACTTTTATAAAGAAAGTCAACATTCCGGGAAACCTGGTGGGAATGGTGGTGCTGGTGCTGCTGCTCTCGCCATGGGTACGCTCTATGTTGATAACACATTCGGCCTTGATGTGGATGCCCATGGTGGTGCCGCCGGAACGAATGGCAATGGAGGAAGTGGCGGTTCCTGGTATTTCATAGATAAATGGGGTCATAATTGTATTGCTGCAGGTGGCGGCGGTGGCGGCGGCGGTGCCAAGGGCGGCTTAGCAGCTAATATCGGTACCGGCGGCGGCGGCGGCGGCGGCGGCGGTGGCGGCTCCAGAGGCTCTGAAGATTATAGCAACTTTGGCGTATTCTGGGCTGGCGCATATGGTGGAAAAGGTGGTGTCGCATCTGATAATACAACAGCAGGCGATGGCGGAGAAGCAATGTATACTCCCACAAAAGGACAAGATCAGTATCTTAATGGAAGTAATTATGGAAGCCGTGGTTGGCAATATGATAATAAATGTAGACCCGCATCAGGCGGCAATGGCGGCGACAGAGGTGGTGCCAGTATCAATGAAGATCCTACTGACAACGAGCATATCCTGAAGTTTAATGTGATGAACAGCCCCAGTAGCACGGTTGTGGATCATGCGACGATTACTTATCAGTGTAATAAGAGTAACGCCAATATCCCTGTCACCATCCCGACGACCTATAAGCTGGGACTCATCAAAGCCGATAAGTATGTGTCCAGATGGTACACGAGCAATGCCTGCACAGGCGATTCGCAGGCTGCTAACGACGTAAAGAATATACCTCGTTCTGCCAATGCCAACAGTCCTACCAACCTTTATGGCGTATGGCAGAACTATAAACCCCTTTTCCCCGATGGTACTGGAACCAAGAGCGATCCCTTCATCATCAAGGATGACGGGCTGTTAGATTTGGCCGACTATGTGAATCAAGGCGGTAACACGCGCGGTGTCTATTTCAAGCAGGAGGGAGATATCAATGCTGAGGTTATCCTGGCCCATCGCGGCATGGCAAATCAATGGGGGCCCATTGGCTATATCCAGGTCTTTGAGGGCGACTATGATGGTGACGGCTATCGCATTATCAATGCCAAGAATACCGCCACCGAGTTGCCTTACAATGGCATCTTTGGCAAGGTGTCGGGTTCTATCCACAACTTAGGAGTCGAGGGGTGTGATCTCCAGACTACTGTCGATGAAAGAACACGCGGTGGTGCCATAGCAGGTATACTCCTAAGATCTGACATCGACCAGTCCACGACGGCAGAAATACGCAACTGCTATGCTGCCAGTAACAAAATTAGGGCCCGCAATGCCGGTGGATTGGTGGGCTCGATGACCAATGCATCCAGAATAAGTCATAGTCTGGAGTCCAGAAGTGACCTCAACAATCGTTACGGCGGTATTGTCAGTACGATTAGCAACGACTGCCAGGTGGACAAGTGCTTTACCAGTGGTCGATTGACCTACAGCAGTTATTCTCTGGCTACGAATAGCGAGGAAAACGTCTCTTATGAGCGTCTGGGAAACGGCGAAATTACCTGGCTGTTGAACGATCAGACATCACATGGCGGTCCTTGGCACCAGAACATAGATTCTGATCTCTATCCCGTGCTTGATAGGCAACATAATCGTGTGTACAAAGATGGCCAGACCTATACCAACACCCCCAGCGGCGACCTCTTTAACCAGCTCACGGGACAGGGCACTGCCGAGGAACCCTTCCTCATCCAAAGCGTGGGCAACTTTAATGTGCTGGGCGCTTTCGTTAATGCCGGCAATAACTCTACCGGTATGCATTTCCTCCAGACTGCCGACTTCGACTTGAATGGTGGAGGGTTGACACCTATTGGAACATCAAACGCTTTCCGTGGTATCTACGACGGTGGTGGACATACCATCCGCAATGGTAACATAGAAACAGATGGTGTGGTAGGTGTCTTCGCTGTCGTTTCTGGTACGGTGACTCGTCTCTGCGTGGAGAATACCACTGTCAAATACAGAAATGAAGGTATGCGAGCTGGCGGTATCGCTGCACGTATCACTGGCAATGGTGTCATTTCCAATTGCCTCGTTAAGAATTGCACGATAGCGAACAATGGTCTTAGCGGTGTGGTGGGAGGCATTGCTTCCGATATGTTCGATGAGGCTGTCATCAAGAACTGCCTTGTGATAAACACCTCGCTGACAGCTTCCAGGACCGGATCCATCTGTAGCGACACGGAGATTGGTAACAGTCTCGTACGATGCTATACCGACGGAAGTGCGCTGGTTAGTGGGAGCTCCTATGCAACTACGGTGGATTGCGAGCTCATCGACAATAGCCAGTTAACCAACGGCACGTACACCTATTTGCTGAATAACAGCCCAGAAGGAGATAACCTGTCCCCCGCGTGGTTCCAGAACATCTCCCTTGGAGCAAACGACCCCCGCAATGCCGACCCCACGCCTGTGTTGTCGCCCGACCATGCCATAGTATTCAAACGCAGCGGGAAATACACGAACGACTACCGAAGCATCGGCAACAAAGGTTCTGGCACACAGGGGGATCCATATCGGGTGGAAAGCGCTGCAGACCTGAAGAACATCAGCGAAACCTTCGAAGCCATGAGGTATAGCAATTTCTATGTCAAACAGACTGCCGATATCAATTTGAAGGAGGCGGAGTCTTTCGCTCCCATCGGGGTTGGCACCAGCGGCTTCACTGGTCACTATGACGGCGGTGGTTATGTCATCAGCAACTGGAGCATCTCCAACTGCACGGGCATCACCAGGTTGAATGTCTACGATAAGGAGCCCAAATCAATAGGTCTCTTCAACAACATCATCGGCACCGTCGAGCGTCTCGGCATCGGGAACTCTACGTTTACGGTCGACGCGAATGCGAATAACATCAACCGTGTGGGAGCCTTTGCGGGCAAGATGACGGGCAGCGGCCAGTTGCTCAACTGCTATGCCGCAGGATGCACGGTCAGCTACAATTATAAGACAAACGTTGTCGTGGGAGCCTTGGTGGGCGAGCTGGCTGACCAGTCTCACATCGGAAACAGCTACGGCTACAAGAATACCGTCTTGGGAGAAACCAAGGATGATCAAAAGCACTACGGCTACATCGCAGGCTACATAGGCAGTGACGCCGCGGCTTCACGCGTCTTTACCGACGGCTCCTCGCTGTGTGCCGACAATCAAGGCGGTGCCAGCAACATCACTAATTCCGAAAAGAACGTCGACGAGCTCCGCTTCAAGACGGGCGAAATGACTTACCTGCTCAACAACTCGGTGAATTATTATGCGACAGATGAAGCCCCCGTCTGGTATCAGGCCATCAAGACTGACAACGTCCCCGTACTCAAAACCAATGACAATGGCAAGGTTTACAAGTTCACCGAGGGAACACAGACCATGTACGCTAACAGCGTGCCTTACATCGTTACCCTCACGCTCTGGCCTAATTATAAGGATGATGAGGGGAAAGATATTAATCCGACTGTGGTGAATGTATTCCAGGCCGACGACAGATATTATGTCCCCGGCTACTATCTCGGAAACAACATCCCGGTGCGAAACAATTATTATTTTGCCGGTTGGAACACCGATCCCGACGGCAATGGGACGCACTATAATAAGGATGGCGAGATCCTGGTGTCCGGAGCCACGAATCTCTATGCTGAATGGGATTTGATGGTACCTTCCGAGGGTGAACTCACCGTGACGCTACCAGAGGGTAAATCCTACTTCAATATCTATGACGCTGGCGGCAAAGACACCCCCTACGGCAATAACTACAGTGGAAAACTCGTCCTGAAAGCTCCACCCTCCGACGATCCAAGCACTAGCAATATCATCTACCTCACTGGCACCATTGCTACAGAGGCACTCGGTGCCGGCGGCCAGAGGCACGACTACCTGATAGTACGTGACGGTAACACCGGAGGTACGATGATGTCCAATGACAAATCCACCAACGTCGACGTTGGCCCTGTCTTTGTCAGTGCGACGGATGGCACCGAGAAGAGCATTGGCCGACTCCTGAGTACAAATGATGAGATAACCATCGAATTTTACTCTGATGGTCAGAACAACTTCAATGGTCTGAAGCTCAAGGCCACGGTCATGTCTAATATCAATCAGCTCGGATTGGGTACCCAAGATAATCCGTTCAAGGTAACCTATGCTGCAGACCTGGCAACGATTCAGGAATATATCGAGAAGACCCAAAACACCAATATTTGGATCCAGCAGACTGACAACATTGACCTGGAGGGTGCAACCCTCATCCCTCTGGGCAATCCCGGCTTTGCAGGACACTACGACGGTGGTGGCTACGTCATCCGCAATGCGAACATTGAAACCAAGAGCTTTGGAGGTATCTTCGATGTTGTCACCGGTACAGTGGAACGCCTCGGTGTGGAGAACTCGACCTTCAAGAATAATAATGATGCCGGGCACACACGTGTGGGAACTATCGCCGGACGTGTGAAAGGCTCCGGAAAAATCACCAACTGCTATGTCAAGAATTGCACGGTGGAAGAAAATAAGGATGGCGTTGCCGGCGGTATCGTTGCCGATATATACGATGAAGGTATCGTCAGCAACTGCTTTGTTTACCAAACCAAGGTAAGTTCTGGTTCTTCCGGATATCTCTGCGGTGAAATGATGAGTGGCACTCAACTCTTCTCGTGCTATACGGACGGCGATAAACTGTTAGGTGCTTACGCCAAGGGTAAGGTCACGGACTCTAGTCCAAACATGACTGCCGAGCGCTTTGCTTCGGGCGAGGTGTGCTATCTGCTCAACGACAAAAAGACCGAAAACGTGGTATGGCGACAAACATTGGGTACCGACAGCCTGCCGTTACTCACCGACAGTCCTGGAGTGGTGTATGAGTATAAGTTGAATGATCGGAATGCATATAGCAACACGGCTGTTGCTAATCCTCAGTATTATATCAGCACCAAGGAAGAGTTCAATTACTACATCGGCAGGTCGGGTGATATCCACCTGACTCAGGACATTGACCTTGGTAATGCAGGCAATTTCTATCTGAACGGAAACTTTGACGGAGGTGGTCATACCATCACCTACAAGAACGATTTCGCTGGTCGTGGTCTCTTTAAACATATTTATAAAAAGGCTTCAGTGAAGCATCTACGGGTGAAGGCCGACATCAACACGTCGGAAGACTGTGGAGGTATAGCCCTCGAGAACGAAGGCACCATCAGCGACTGCCATTTCAACGGTAATATCAAAAGCAAAGCCATACAGAATAATATTCATATTGCCGGCATTGTAGTGAATGTGAAAGATGGCGGCGGCGTCGACCATTGCTCTGCCACGGGTAGTTTAACCGTGAATACAAAGAAAGACTATACGTATCCTATCACGAAGGATACGGATCGTGCCACCTATTGCACCTGGGTTGACCCCAACGACCAGAAGCTATATGTTGCCCAGAGAGAAATAGCTCTAAGTGCACAGGCGGAATATACCGTCTATGCTAAGGGCATCCTCGACGCCATAGGACCGGAAGTCGTCGTAGGCAATGATACCATTTACGCTTCCAACAAACATCTGTCATCGCTGACCATCACCGACGGTGAGTGCTTCAAGTGTTCGGGAGAGGTGACAGTAGATCAGATCACCTACAAGCGTCGTGGCACGAATGGAGCCTACGAGCCCTGGGTGTTGCCCTTCGACTATACCATTGATGCCAGCATGCTAAATGGCAACGTGGAATTCTATCGCTTCGTGGAGGACAGCCTGCATAACATCCTGACGAAACAAATCGATGGCAGCGAGACCTATCAGGCCTCTGCCAATGAGCCGTTGGCTATCCGAATACCCAATGAGTCCGATAACGACTTCCAAATGAAGTTTGTCAAGGATGGACAATCGCAGCCGATGACCATCAAGATGCCGGTTGGCGGAGAGGGTGCATCCATGGCAAGCACGAAGGATATCGCACGTCTGATGGTTACCTACGACAGCATCGCTGCCGACAGGACCACCAAGGAACTGATGTATGTCTGGAACAACGACAAGGATGACTTCACACTCAGTGATGGCACCAAGGGAGTGCTGCCCTTCCGCTACTACCTGCAATATGCCGATAAGGCTACGGGCAACCTCGAACAGTATGAGCAAACCGACTGGGCACGTAAACAACGGAAAGGCGGTGGGGCTGTTGAGAGGCGTGCTTCGCTACGCGCTTCGTTCTCTACGCTGATGGCCCAGGGATGGCAACCCATTTTCCTTGACCCCATGGGGTCTCAGGTGGTCACGGCGCAGATGCTCGACGACTACGAGATACTATACCTCAGCGATATCTACGACGAAGAGGCCGACGACCAACGCTATGCCGTGGCTGTCATCTATGAACCTGCCGAAGAGGGCATGACGCTACCTTATGCAGTTCCGCTGTTGGTCAAGGCCAAACGTGCTGATGTCGAGCCGTTAGTGACCAGACAAATGGGCATCGAGCTCAATGACATGTTGCAAAGGGCGATTGAAGGAGAGGTGGAAAAGGATTGCGCTATAGAAGAAAGTTTCTTCGAAGATTTCCATTACTGGTGCTCGACGTTCGCCGGACGTTACGATGTATGGCAGATACCGTTGCTGGAGAGCGACAACCTGTTGAATGAGTGCGGGGCATTGATATTCGACGACACCAACCAGAACTTCTATCGCTTGGCGCCTTCCGACGGTTTCATCATGCATCCCATGAGCTACTGCTTCACGGCGTATGACGCCCGCACCTTCGAGAACCTGCCACTGGCTAACAACCGCATCGAGATCATAGTCTATGGCTATTCTGAGCAGTCTGACCCGACGGGCGTAGAAGATGTAAGAGGTAATATGAATGATGTAAGAGGTAAGATGAATGATGCCTATAACCTGCAAGGCCAGAAGGTGGGCGATAACTATCGTGGCATCGTCATCAAGAATGGACGTAAGGTCGTGATTAAGTAATCGGAAGTTAAAATGGAAGTAGAAATAGGAGTAAAAAATGGAAGTTAAAAAGGACGTTAAGAAAGAATATTTAAAACCCACCCTCCAAGTAGTGGAACTGCGTAAAAGCAGTTCCCTGCTTCAGAGTAGTGGTACACTGGGTGGATACCAGTATCAAGGAAATGAAGGTGATGAAGGTTGGGAGGAGTAAAGAAATGAACGTGAAAACAATTAAGATTTTTTGCGGAATGCTGGCCATGCTGGCATTCACCGCATGTTCAAGTGATAATGACGAGCGCGCTGACGCTCCCCGTTTCTACAACGTCACCCTTACAGCATCCATGGGCGACGCCGAAACCCGCGCGCTGAGTGAAGGAACAGGCAATGTTATCACCGCAACCTTTGCCAAGAATGATGAGGTAGTAGTGGTAAAAGCCAATGGCACAAGCGTTGGCACCCTTACAGCCCAGACTGCAGGAGCGAGCACCACGCTGTCGGGACCATTGAATGCAGCGAGCCTCACGGTTGGCGAAGAGGTCAAGCTGCGCTATCGCAGTGCAACGGCCAACTACGACGGTCAATTGGGCACCTTAGCAGGCATTGCTGCCGGTCAAGACTATGCAGAAGGCACGCTCACGGTAAAAACCGTTAGCCCGCTGACATTTGAATCCAACAGCGTCACGCTCCTTGCCAAGCAGTCCATCACAAAGTTTACTTTCAAAGACGCCTCCACTAACGCTACTGTGAGCGTAAAGACCTTCGGTATTGCTGCCGTCGGTTTGGTGCAAAGCATTGCAACGAATGGCACTGAGACAGCGGGAGCGGTCACTGGCACCCTCGGCACAGCATCCTCTGATGTCTATGTCGCTCTGCGCACTAGCTCAAGTTCGCAGGCATATTCCTTCACCGTGAAGGACAACGATGGCAATTGGTACATCGCGACGAAAAATGCCAAACTTACAAACCGCAAGAACTATACGGCCACTGTGAAACTGAATAAGTTGCCGGCACTCACCAGCGGTTCTGCTGTTGGTACTATCGGCGTGGTGGGCGGACTCCCCGCCATCGTTATTGTAAACAACAACACGACCACGACTGCCGTCGCTCTGATGAATACTGGTGCGCTATGCCCCGAAGCCTATGGGACATACTATACCTTCGCCAATCTGCCATCAGGTGACTGGTATGTTCCTTCAAAGGCAGAGCTTGAGACCCTGGCCGGTTTCTCCAGCTCATGGGGTGCTCCCTATGGTGTGAATGGCCGTACGTTTACCATTGGTGGTAATACGCTCTTCCTCCCTGCTGCAGGACTTGATGATGGAGATAATGACCCTCATGACTTTTTGTACGTTTCCGAATTTGGCTACTATTGGAGTTCAACGCCTGCTTCTGATGACGCTTTAGCCATTTGCCTCAGTTTCAGTTCTTCTGCTATTAATATTATTAGCGACTATAAAATAGATGGTCTCACCATCCGTCCTTTTCACGCTTTAAATTAGAATAAAATATATGGAGACAAGATTCAAGAAGAAAGCCAAAGTATTCGACATCTGCATTTCTGCCGTTGCCGCGGTGCTCTCTGTGGGCATCATGATTTATGGTGTATTTCATTTCGGTATAGAGAATACCTGGCCCGAACTGGTGCTTAACCTATTCTACATCGCCTGTCTGGTGATGATGTGGATGTATTTCTTCAACATACGCATCACCTCCGAACAGTTCAACTACTGGACGTCGGTATGTGTGGGTATGACGATACTGTTGCGCGACATCCTCTTCCTGCCCCCATTGGCTTATTACTCTATCCACCTGTTGTGTCTCTTCTTCTCAGTGTATCTACTCCTTACACTCACCTACTTCTATGCCCGTAAGGAATGGAAGACCTACTCGAAGTTCAACCTGTGGACGATATTCATCATCGACGTGATCATTGCATCACTCTACAACCTCGACATCTATCTGGAACCCCAAGACCAATATACCGACTTCATGCTGACGGAGATATGGATTCGACCCACCATCACCTATGGCATCGTGGCCTGTTTCGTAACGGAATCCAAACGAACAAGTAAATAACGACAAACGAAGGAGAAGGGCAAGGGCATTCCTGAGTCTTTATCAATGAATAATCTACAGAATAGATACAAACGATACAAGGAGTGGAAGCTGCAACCGCATCAGGTGGCGCCGCTCTCAGAGGAGCAACACGAGTGTGCTACCTGCGGCACCCGCTACGATGGCAACTACTGTCCCCGTTGCGGACAGTCGGCCAAGATAGGGCGCTATTCCTTCAAGAATGCCATCCTGCTTTTCCTCGATGTCTGGGGCTTGGGCAACCGGGGCATGTTCCGCAGCATCCGCGACCTGATACTGCGTCCGGGCTACATGATCCGCGACTATCTCCGTGGCATGCAGATGGCCTACTTCCCGCCGTTCAAGCTGTTCTTCCTGCTCCTGGCCCTGTGGCTGGTGGTCGATTCGGGCTTGAACATTCAGCTCGTCAATCGCGATAAACAGAATAAGAAGGAGACTGAGGAGTTTTTTTCTCGGTTTAATCCCTAAAATCCGCAACTATCATCCAATACACGATTAAGGGTAGATTTATGAGTCGTTAGTAGCAGCTTTCAGTAAAAAGCAACAGCACAACATCAATATGTAGCCACCATCCCCTTACCCCACG